>OGFW01000660.1_pt1 | contig 34183 bp, 33 predicted proteins | sample 1570991 | NCBI WGS metagenome assembly OGFW01 (sample SAMEA2582074, study PRJEB24529) | metagenome | biome: Human gut stool | place: China | collected 2011
TCAGCTGGGAGAGCATCTGCCTTACAAGCAGAGGGTCACAGGTTCGAGCCCTGTAACTTCCATTTCTTATGCCGATGTGACTCATTTCTCGACAATTGACGAGAAACGAGTCAATTGTAGGCAGAGCAGCTGATCACAAATCAGCTGGAAAGTCATATGCCGATGTGGCTCAATTGGCAGAGCAGCTGATTTGTAATCAGCAGGTTATCGGTTCGAGTCCGATCATCGGCTTTTCTCTTTTGAGAAATTAATTTAATATCGCGGGATGGAGCAGTCTGGAAGCTCGTCGGGCTCATAACCCGAAGGTCGCAGGTTCAAATCCTGCTCCCGCAACTCAGACTTTTATAGTCTATGCCCAGATAGCTCAGTTGGTAGAGCAGAGGACTGAAAATCCTCGTGTCACTGGTTCGATTCCGGTTCTGGGCATTTTTATTTTATGTAAACGGAAAGACTGCGTATACCGCAGTCTTTTTTCTATATTTTATTATTAGAGAAAGAGCTCTAATGCAGAAGAGTAACTGTAGATTTATGATTTGATGATAGGGAGAGATTGATTTGGCAAGCATTGGAGATGTAGCAAAATTAGCTGGAGTATCAAGAAGCACTGTTTCACTTGTATGTAATAATAAAGGATATGTATCTGACGAAACAAGGAAAAAAATTGAAAAAGCAATGAAGGAATTAAATTATATTCCAAGCGAGCTTGGCCGTAATCTGAAGATGCAAAAATCAGGAATTGTAGGAATTATTGTTCCAGATATCGCACATCCCTTTTTCAGTACGTTTATTAAATACGCAGAGAAAGAACTGTATTCCAGAGGGTATAAGGCACTGGTTTGTGGAACAGCTGGGCGTGAAGATGTAGAAGAAGCTTACCTACAGATGCTGGATCGTAGAACTATGGATGGCGTGATTATGGGAGCTCATTCACTGAAGAAGGAGAGATATCTTAAGATCGACAGGCCAATCGTAACAATTGACTGTTATTTGGCAGATTATATTCCGACTGTTCATGTAGACAAGAGACAGGTTGCAGAGAAAGCAGCGTCGCTTTTTCTAGAGAAGAATAGAAAGAAAGTCGTACAGCTTGTAAGTTCTCATACAATAAAGAATTACGAAAATGAAAAAGAACAATTATTTCATGAGCTGCTTGAGAAACAGGGGTGCGAGGTTGTAGATATTTCGATTGGATATAATACATTTACAGCAGAGGGTTACAAAGATGCTGCTGAGCGTATTTTCGAAGAATGTAGTGATATGGATGGTATATTTGGTGTTGATATGGCTGCAATTGCATGTCTGCGAGAAGCAAAATTAAGGAAATTAAAAGTGCCGGAAGAACTTAGTATTGTTTCAATTGATGGAACCTATATCACAAAATTGGGACCGGAGATTCTTACTTCAATTGTTCAGCCAATTGAGAAAATGGCAAAAAAACTGGTTTCCATGATCATTCTTCAGATTGAGGGAAAGCAAGTAGAGGAGATAAAAGCTATTTTTGATGTCGAGATTCAGGATGGAGAGACATGTTAATTTTCAACAAAATTATTATCTCTAATTTGTAGAAAAGTATAGAAAACGAGAAATCTTCAATGAATTCATTGACAGCAAAATGGTAATGATATATTATAATCAACAGATATCGAAACGATTCGATAAACAAAAATAACAGTGGCCGATAGGAAATATTCCAAGGCCACTATAAAAAACAAACATATCGAATCGATTTGATAAAAACGATATATGTTATAATCGCACAAATAGGAGGTAAAGAGAGATGAAAAAAGATCCTGTAAAGACAGCGCAGGAAATTCTGAAAGCATTTGGTGGAAAAGAAAATGTAATCAGTGCGACACATTGTGCAACCAGACTTCGTGTGGAAGTAAAAGATGCATCTGTAATTGATGTGGAAGCTATGAAAGAAATCTCAGGTGTGGCGGGATATTTTTCTAAGAGTGGACAGCATCAGGTGATTCTTGGAACTGGATTTGTTAATAAAGTATGTGCAGAGTTTCAGAAACTTGCAGGTGTGAAAGCTGATCATGATGAAATTGCAGAAACAGGGGATAAGCAAAAATTGTCATTTCAGAGTACAACAAAGATGATTTCTGATATTTTTATTCCTATCATTCCGGTACTTCTTGCAACAGGTATTCTGATGGGAGTAAGAAGTCTTCTTGTAAATGGATTTGGAATTGAGTTATCACCATCTTTTGACACAGTATTTTCTGTATTAACAGACACAGCATACACATTTATCCCAGTATTAGTTGCATGGTCTGCATGCAAGAAGTTCGGTGGCTCACCGATCCTCGGTATTGTACTTGGGCTGATGCTTGTATCACCAACTCTTCCAAATAAATGGGATGTGGTAAATGGAGTTGCTGATCCGTTAAGTTTTGTCTTTGGACCGTTGCATTTAAATATTACAGGTTATCAGAGTTCTGTAATTCCTGCATTATTCATGGGATTCTTTGCAGCAAAACTGGAGAAGAAGTTACATCAGGTGATTCCGGATATCTTAGACATGCTGCTTGTACCATTCCTTACTTTACTTGTTTCACTTTTGGCAGGACTCTTTGTTGTAGGACCGGTTCTTTCAGAAATTGAAAAAGGAATGACAGATCTGATCCTTATGATGCTGAAACTTCCATTTGGAATTGGAGGAATCGCTTATGGAGGACTGATTCAGATTCTCTGTTCTGTAGGTATGCATCATACAGTAACACCGATTATTGTAAGTATTTTTACAGAGACTGGTGTAGATTATATTAACCCAATGGGATCTGCAGCAATCGCAGGACAGCTTGGAGCAGGACTTGCAATTGTCATGATGCAGAAGAATAAGCAGAAGAGAGCTAATATGATTCCAGCTCTGATCCCGGCATTATTCGGAATTTCCGAACCTGTTATGTATGGTCTTACATTCCCAAGACTTAAGCCGTTCTTCATGGGATGTCTTGGAGGTGCTGTAGGTGGTGGATTCGCAGCAATCGTTGGTTTGTGTGCAAAGGGAACCGGAGCGTCTATGATCCCTGGTATGCTGCTTTACCTTCAGGGAGGAATGATTGAGTATATTATTGTATTACTGCTTTCTGTAGGAGTTGCATTTGCAGGCACATGGCTGATTATGAAGAAGAATCCAGAAGCAGTATAAAGGAGTAAATTTATGTTTCAGTATGATTTTTCAAATCATCAGAACCGGCATATTCGGATTACGGATATGCCGGCTGAATATTTTCAACGGATACAGGAGACAACCAGGAAAGATCCGTATTATCCGGTATGGCACATTGCACCGAAATGCGGTCTGATGAATGATCCGAATGGGCTGTGTGAGATTAATGGGATACACCATATTTTTTACCAATGGTTTCCGGCTGGACCGGTACATGGGTTGAAACACTGGTATCATTTGACAACAAAAGATTTTATTCATTATGAAGATCATGGTGTGGCAATGTACCCGGATACAGAATCAGACTCTTACGGGTGTTATACAGGAATGGCATTAAAAGAGGGAGAAAAAGTACATGTTTTCTATACAGGAATTGAAAATGAAGAGATGATCCCATGTACCTGTTATGCCAGATTTGATGGTGAGAAACTGACAGACCGGAAAAAGATTGTAGAAATGGATCCGGATCAGACGACAATGAATTACCGTGATCCATATGTCTGGAAAAGGGACAGTGAATACTGGATGCTGACAGGAGCAGAAAGTAAAGAACATGAAGGAATTCTGATGTTGTACAGAGGTAAGCAGGCAGATTCATATGAGTACGCCGGAAGAGTGAGATTACTTCAGAATGGACAGGAAGCAATGTTAGGTTACATGTTGGAATGTCCAAATTATTATGAAGAGAATCAAAAAGGAGTGCTGTTTTGTTCTCCGATGGGAATTTCAAGTGAGAATAAATATGATTATAAAAATGTGTTCTCCGTAGTTTACATGATAGGAAAACCATTGGATACAGAACGAAAAGAATTTCATTTTCCAGAAATGTATGAACTTGATAAGGGATTTGATTTCTATGCGCCTCAATCGTATGAGGATGAAAAACATCGAAGAATCTTATTTGGATGGCTTGGAAATTCTAAGAGCGAATATCCAACTGATAAGAATAATTGGGCGCACATGTTGACACTTCCGAGAGAAATCCGGATCGAGGAAGAAAGGTTGGTTCAACAGCCGGTAGAAGAGCTAAAGCAACTTCGTGCAAATGAAAGAAGCATTACAGAGCATATAAAGGTTGAAGAATGTTCCTTTGAGCTTGAAGGAAATACAGAAAGTGCGTTTTCTATAGAAATAGGAAATAAAGATGGTAACTGTTTGACTTTCAGTGCAGATGGGGAAGAATATTGTCTGAACAGAAGTGATATGACAGAAGTGTATGCGGAGAAGTTTGGAACGATCCGTTATGCAAAACAGTTAGAGAAGAAACAGACTGTCCGGGTTATGGTAGATCGTTCTAGCATCGAAATTTTCTGTGATCATGGGAAAACGGTATTCACTTCGAGAATGTTTATAGCTCATGTTTCTTATGTAAAGGTGAAAAATCTGAGTGGAAAGTTCTATGATTTGAGAAAATAAGATTGTGTCTCGCCATTTAGAATCGCCTGTAGCGATGTGGCGAGATGCATTTAAATATTAAATTTAAAATCTGAAAAAAGTGCTTGCATTTATATAAGACTTATGATATTATAACTTCTGCGAGTGTTTAAGGGCGTGTAGCTCAGGTGGTAGAGCACTTGACTTTTAATCAAGTTGTCCGGGGTTCGAATCCCCGCACGCTCACTGGAACAAGCAAATTGCTTGTTCTATTTTTTTCTTAATCAATAATTGAATAAGAAATATGCGGATGTGGCGGAATTGGCAGACGCGCCAGATTTAGGTTCTGGTGTTTACGACGTGCAGGTTCAAGTCCTGTCATCCGCAGTAAAAAGCACAACACCAAAGAACAAAGGTGTTGTGCTTTTTTTCTAGGAAAAATAAGGAATCTGAGGAAAAACAAGTAAGGACATGTAAGGTCGATAAAGACATGTAGTGAGCATAAGAAGGCGACATTATGGCGACATTAGTTAATGATTTACAGAAAAAAGAGAGTAATCACAATGTATGAAAATGTGAATTGCTCTCTTTTATTTATTCTTCCAGATTAGAAGGTGGTATATATTCTAGTAAATCATTAAGATCACACTTTAGTGCGTAGCATAAACGAGATAGAACAGCAATATCCAATCTCTGGATTGAGCCATCGTAATAATGTTTAAGCTGTGTTCTCTGCATCTCTGCACGATATGATAGTTTACTTAAAGAAAGATTACGTTCTTCCATTAATTCTCGTAAATGTAGTTTCACAGTTCCGAATTCTAAATCAATCATAGAATAGTCCTCCTGTAAATATCATATTTTATTTTTACATGTATTGTAAGCAGTATGTATCTATGGTATTATTGTAGTGTAGATATATACACAACTTTGGAAAGGAAGGTAAAAAAATGTCATTCTTACAAACGATAAAGGAAGTTGTTGTATGGGAAGAGGATACAGACTTTTTTGATAAAGAAGCAACAATAAAAGAATATTTTAAAGTGTGTCCACCGGAAGAGAGAAATAAAGTAAATAACTACGATGAATTATATTTTGAAGCATTGAAATATGTAAATAAACAAAGTTTTGAAGAAAATACAAAACATTTAGAAAACTATTTCTATGAAATGACGCAGATGGACGCTTCGATAGCTATTTTGACTGGAGTATTTGCATATGCCATAGCATATAGTGTGGACAAAAATGGGAAGAAATTAGAAAAAGGTATAGATGATTTGTTACCGAAAGATTTTGATAAAAATAATCCATTTGATACTAGAACGGGAAAAAATCATAGGTATATGGGACATGATATATTTACCTTTGCATTGAAACGAATTCCTAATGGATATCCTATATATGTAGGAAAAATGGGAAGAAGCAATGTATATCAGACTATTGGAGAAGTTGTTGGAAAACAGGGCGATATTTCAATGCTGGATTTAATATGGACATATTATGGAAAAGGAGCGAAAAATCCTATTGCAGGAGTGTTTAATTGTGCAGGACATACGATAGTTCATTTTGCAAAGGATTTATTGACAACGGATGGAGTACCATTACCATTTTCTTCACTGTTCAATGATCCAGATGTATTTGATGATGATGACATTGTTTTAGACCAAGACGATGCTAGTCTGAAAAATGAATTTAATGATTGGGTTAATAAATACAATGGCAATATGAAGGCATCAGATTTTGCAACTTTAGGCTTTATAAATGCTATGTGTAAAGTGTATACAGCTCAAAAGAAACTCGGAGAAAAAGCAGAGTCTTTCAATCGAGATTTAAAAATAATTGCAATGGCAACGTGTATTATGATTCAAATGTCGGCTATGATTTTAAATCAGAAAAATATAGTAAAAAAGAAAGATAAAAAAGCAATAGTTCCGGGTGCTAAATGGAATGTTATTTTAACAGGAGCTATGATGAAAGCAATGACTCAAGAAATGGTAGAAGTTACAAAAGCAAGAAAAGAAGTGAATAAGGTATATTCTCAAAAAATTGAGGAGGTTGGGAAATAAAATGAGTGATAATAATAGCACAAACAATAATTCAAATAATAAATCCAAAATAAAGACTGGTAATGTATTAATTGATGTAGGGTTAACGCTTTTAGCAGCAGCCGGAGGAGCAGTGGTAGGAGAAGTTTCTCATAGAGTAAAAGAAGTAAAATCAAGAAAAAAAGCAAGAGATTTAGCAGTAAAGACAAATAATGAAGAAAGGGGAGAAGAGTAGTGCCTATATTTTTAGCGATTGTCTTTTTAGTTGTTTTGGTATTAGTATTCGTATTGAGAGAAAAGAAGAGTGTGAATAAACATAAAAAGAATCTACAATATAATGATGAAGTAAAACAGGATAGAAAGAAAAATAAAAAGATATGAAAAAAGAGCCAATACACAGAGCAAAAGTGTATTGGCTCTTATATTATGTAAAAATATAGAGGATAAGAACAGGAACGAGGAAGAATTAGTTTAGTAATGGTGGAATTGGAAATCCAAGGATTATCGGATAATGTATATAGATATCAATTGGATCGTGGAGAAAGGAATTAGAGCGGACAGTTTGATTTTTAATCGCTGTCTTTTTTAGTATGGAGGAGAAAAATGAGAAAATTAAAAGAAATGAGTATTCATTCAGTTACATCACTTGCAACTTCAGAGGATGGAGAATATACATATCGTTTTACGAAAGAATTTGAAGAATTGGAAGGAAAAAGAGCAATATTAATATTACTTTATCCAACAAGAACGGCGGAAAACTACCATGTAGAAGATTCTACAATAAATCATATAATGAAGCATATGAAAAAATTAGGACTGAAATCATATACAATAATCAACTTATTTTCGCATGTTGTGAAGAAACGTTTGTCTACAAGGGGATTAGAAGTAGATAAAACAAATTTACAATATATTCAAAAAGAAATATTTGAGAAATATAATCCAGAAAAGGACATGGTAGTTATTGCATGGGGAAATTCGCATGAGACATCACAAGCAGTGAATAGTGCAAAAAAGATAATACTAGAAATGTGGACAAGGCTTTATCCAAATGAAAAATTGTATCATTTTACAGTGGTAGGGAAAGAGATTGAGGGAGATGGAATTCATCCACTCTATTTAGGAATTAGATATGGTAATGGTGAATGGAAACTAAGTCCATATCCAGTCAAGAAAGTTTTGAAGGAACTAAAAGCAAAGGAGCAATAGGCTATGGAATTACAAATATGGACAATGAATCAATTAACAGAGTTAGAGAAACTGGTAAAGAGAAAAATACTTCCAGCGGAAGTGTTGGAAAGAGTAAGAGAGATAGTAACTACTTTAGATAATGCTTATGGAATTGAAAGAGATGTTCAAGGAAAGAATAGCAGTCAAGAAGGCGGATACGTACTAATAAGCACGAATCCAATTAAGAGTCGAATGGCAGAGATATTACAAAAAGTAAAGGTACATAGAAATGAATTCGAATATGAAGAGTTCATAGATGATGGAAAACAAAAATGGAGACAGAGACTGTATTTGATAGACAACGACTATGGGATTGTATTTGTCTATCCGATAGAAGAGGAGGAAACAGTGTGAATTATGTCATGTTTGGAATTGGTATGGTAATCGCAATTGGTTGTGTATTGTTAATGGAAATGATTGAGATGAAAAGGACGGAACGATATGAAAGATGATGACAAATGGTTTAAATACTTACTTGAAGGAATAAATATTGTAATTTCAATATATGAAATTAGTAGAACTGGAAGTAGGAAGAGAAGGCGTACCGGTAAGTAAACACACAATAGAATAAAAAAGAAAAAGAATATTAGAAAAAAGCGTCAGTAGGGTCAAGAATTAGTAATATTAACTTGACGATATTGACGCTTTTATAAATAATTCTATTTTTTTTATTGTTGCTGTGTGTGTTGTATTTTGGTTGGAAACATAAATAAGTCTTCAAGATTATCTTTTACAGTGTCATACTCCTGATAATTGCTCATTTGGTAACATTTCTTGTTCATTTCATTAGTAAGCCCTCGTAAGAAGCCGAGTTTACTGGGCAAACTGTTACATGTGCGGGACTTGGCTAGTAACTCTTCATATGAATGAAATATGAGAAAAGGACAAGGAAACATTTTTGTACTAGAAAAGTCAAATAATTGTTCCGCATTTTTTGGAATATAAAACAAAGCAATACAAGAGGTTTTGAAGTCAGATTGTCTTATTTCTTGCGTTAATATTGTACGATAGTAATCATAAAAATCAATATGATAGTTATAGGATAATGCAACTGATTTACGATTTTGTTTACATGCGGGGATTCTTTCACTGTTAAATAATGCTGTAAATACTGTGTGATCCCATTTTCTACTATTTCTTGTATCAAATTTTTGCATATCAGGTGGATAGGTGGTTGCATGGTTAAAGAAATAAAGGTATGTAACATTTCTTTTAGACAAGAGAAATTCAATAATATTAACTTCGTCTGGAAGACGTATTTCATAAATTTCAGTTGTATTAAAGAAAAATTTTAAAACCATATCCATAGAATCCCAGTCCCAATAGTCGTTTGTTGCAATCCCCATCGCACAGGGGAGGGGATAAAGGTCTTGTATCCATTTATTGAACGTTGTAACATGAATTATTCTAATTAATTGCTCTTGCGTGCTATATTGTAATACACGTTTTATTTTTTCTGAATTAAATCGCTTTAATGATGACTCCAAATTAGTTTGTGTAATATTTGTGAATCGATTATAAAATGAATCACTTTTTGAGGAAATATTTTTAGACTCTTGTTTGAGTGCTTTTCTTATATCGGAAAAAGATTGTGTTTGATCGGAATTAGTAAAGTTTGCGAAAATAAATAATTTCCAATATAACTCAGCAGAAATTTCAGACGAGAAATATTTGAAAATTCTTTCTACGTATTCTTGGTATTCTGTCATAATTTTTTCTCCTTTGAATTCTTTGAAATTAAAAATGAAAGCGAACAAGGAACAAAAATAGCACGTTTTTCCCGTAAAAAAAATATTTGAACAAGTCTTTCCCTTGTTCATATTTAATAATGGGCATTTCTTTCTAAAAAATCACAAAAAGTGAGATACTATATCTATCAAGAAAACAAAAGCGCTTTTAGAATCCTTGTGTGAATACTATATCACAAATAACTTTCTGATTGGTGATTCACAAAATAATAATAAAGAAAAGGAGGGGATTCAGATGAAAAGTATACAGCGAAAGGAATCCCAAAAATATTTTAGAGAACTGGTAGAAAGAGCACCTATGGTGGTTATGACATTTGAACCACCTTGTCAAGGAATATTTGACTCGGAAGAGGCAATAGATAAGGTGCTTAATAAAAAGGCAATACAGAAGGCATATACAGTGCTAAATGAATTGAAAGAAGAAACTGCTGAAAGATTGCCACTAAACAAATTACAACCTGTTAGAAAGGGGGAGGGGATATCAGCAAAAGATATTAGCTATTACAGATACTTTCTAATCGACTTGGATGTGAAGAACTTGCAAACAGACGAAGGCAAAAGAAATGCGACAGACGAAGAACATGCAGAAGCGTTAGCAGTAGCAGAAAAAGCGGAAGCGTTTTTAAAAACTATGAATTTTCCAGAACCAATATTAATTGATTCTACAAATGGTTATCATCTCCTGTATAAAGTTCATCTAAAAGCAAGTCAAGAAAATGAGCGCATGTTAAAGAACTGCTTAGTAGTAATAGGAACGAAAGTTAATACGGAAAAAGTAGCAGTAGATACAGTAGTATTTGACAGAGGGAGAAAGCTGAAGTTACCCGGAAGTATTAATAATGCTGATGAAGAAGGACATAGGATGAGTCAGATAATAAAGATTCCGGAAGTAATTCAAGAAGTAGACCTAGCTGTTTTAAAAGAGTTGGAAAAGTTAAAAAAGGAAAATCAAAAGGGATGGAAAAACAGTAAAGGAGATGAGGAAGAAACAACTTTTGTTGATTTGGCAGAAGAATCAGGAGAATTCTTCATGGCAGACAATAATAGGGTTTATGCCAATGTAAAAAGACCAGATGGCAAAATCATAACTGTAGATATAGAGGGAAAAGAGTTTAAAATCTTTTTACGTAATGCCATGCGAACTACTTTGAAAATGAAAACTATAAAGGCAGAAGCATGGAGGGAGATGTTAGATTATCTATACATATTAGCGAATGAAAAGAACTCTAAAAAGCCTGTATACAACAGAATAGGCAGAAACGATGATGCTATTCTTTATGATTTATGTACAGAAGAGTATCAATCTATAAAGGTTACAGAAATGGGATGGGAAATGGTTGATACACCACTCAGTGTATTTCATAGAGATAGCAGTGATAAAGCGCAGATGATTCCAGAGTATGATGAGAAATTCGACTGCTTAGATACAATCATGAGTTTTTTCAATTTCTCGTCAGAGCAGGATGCAAAGCTTTTCTTCATATGGCTTGTATCTGCTTTTATACCTGACATTACACATCCTCTATTGGTTTTCACCGGAGCACATGCAAGCGGAAAAAGTAGTGCATGTACAATGATTCAAGAGTTGGTATCTCCGAGGGATATAGATAGAATGTCATTCCCGAAGAAGGTAGATGACCTAGTAGTTTGTTTGGCAAATCATTGTATTAGCGTGTTCGATAACTGTTCTTCGAGAAGGATTAGTGAAGATGTTAGTGACATATTATGTCAGGCTGTCTCGGGTGGGGTATATACGAAGAGAAAATTGTATTCTGATATGGATACAGTAACAGTACCGCTTAAAGGAATCGTAGTAATGAATGGTTGCGACTCATTAGTAGAACGTCCAGATTTGCTGTCTAGGGTATTACAATTTAACTTTTCAAGCATTGAGGGTGAACGGTTGGAAACAGACCAGAACTTGATGGAAGAATTTCAAAAAGTTAAGCCAAAGATTCTTGGAGTTATATTTGAAATTCTTTCAATATATTTGGAACAGAAAGATGATGTAGAGGTAGAAAACTATGTTATCCGATTAACAGAATTTCAACAGGTAGCAGAGGTGATTAATAGAATAGCCTTCGGCGATGATGAAAAAGAAACAGTAGAAAGATTATTAGAGAATAACAAGAATGAGATGACAATCCAATTACTGGAAGAAAATCCAGTAGCTGTGATGATTATCGAATTTATGAAAAATAAGCCAGAGTGGACAGGATCAGTAACAGAGTTATATGACAAACTCGATACTATGGCATTGCGGAATGGGATAGAGAGAAATAATCGATTATATCCTAAACATGCAGCTTCATTGTCAAGAAGGTTGAATTCAATTGCTTCATCACTGAAGCTGGCTGGGATTACCTTTTATATTAAGCCGGATGGAGTATGTAAGAGAATTTACATCAAGAATAATAAAATAAAAAAAATTACAACAGCGAGGAGGGCTAAAAAAAATGAAGAAAGAAAAAATAAAAAAAATTAAAAAGGACTTCAATGAGTATATTGGAGAATGTGAGGTAAGAATCTATGAATTTGCTAATAAAGGAAACAGAGATAATTATTCGGTTTTACAGTTTGCTGACATTATTCTTGAGAAATTCACCGGATACTTCTATGGTAGAGTTCGAGTGTTTATTTATGACGATTATTATGTTGTTGTAGGAAATGCTAATTCAAAAGAATTAAGAATGGTAGGAAAAAAGATATGTGAGTATTTTCCGGCGGGAAAGTTATGTAAACGATATGGAAAATCTACACAATTATTTCGCTGTGTAGAAAAGATTAGCTAGTAATAGATGAGGTGAGAAGAGCAACTACATGTTCCGTTCTTCTCACAAAAAGAAAATATATATTATAACTCTGAAGGAGGAATATAGATGGCAAGTCAAAATAAAAAGAAATGTATGACTGCAAAAGAAGTACAAGAAGAATTCATTAATATGGATATTCGAAAACTAAGGAGTTTTCTTAACCAATACTGTAGTTACAAGAAGATAGGAAAGAACTACTATTATGTAAGACAAGAAGTGGAGAGGTTGTTGTTGGATTCAGAAAATAGCTTTGAATATTCAATTTAATGTTAGCGTAATAGGAAAGGAAGTGGAATATGTGAAGTTTCATGTAGAAAAAGTTGTAAGAAAAAAGGGAAACAGATATCGCATTGTAAAAGACCGTATTTATCAAGGTCAGAGGAAAAGAACATATAAAATGTTACCGGAAGGAACAACAAAAGCACAGGCTGAAAAGATTTGTAATCAAATGGCTTTAGAAGCGGAGTATGGAGATTTTGTTCAGAGACAGCCAATGTTATTTAGCGAATATGTAGAGGACACATATTTTCCTAAATATACAAATGATTTGTCGGCATCTACAAAATACCATTACAAGCAAATTTATAAAGCAAAAGACGGTATCAAAAAACATTTGGGGGATTTACTGCTGACAGAGATTACAACAGAAGTTTTACAAGATATGGTTAATTACTATTGTGGAAAGAAAAAAGCACCGAAAACAATACGAAATTATTTGGGATTTATATCAGTTGTGCTTGACCAAGCAATGACAGACAAATTAATACACAGACAAGCAAAAAATGCGACATATTTCGTTCGTGAACCTAAAATGATACAAGAAAAAGGGCATGCATATTCAATAGACCAAGTAAAATTCATGCTGACTAAGGCTCAGGAAAAAGAAAATATTAGTGTAGAATTAATATTAGCACTATGTTGTTTGAGCGGTGGACTAAGGCGGTCAGAATTGGCAGGTTTATGTTGGGATGACATAGTATTAGGAAGGGAAGAAGCCTATATTAATATAAAACGTGCTATTGTAAGAGGCGAAAGCGGGATGATAGAAAAAGGGACAAAAACTGAAGCGGGAGAAAGAGTTATTCCTTTACAAGTCGGAGGAACAGTATATCAAATATTGATGAAAGTACGAAAGATACATATGACAAAGTATCAAAGTGCACAGGGATATGAAGGAGAAAACCATGTATTTGTTTTAGAAAAATATCCATATTCACCAATGAATCCAGAAACTTTGTATAAACGATTTAAGAAGTTTATGAAAGAAGAGTGTCCAAATCTTCCATCATATAGATTACATGATTTGCGACATACATATTTTAGTTTAGCTAGCCATGCAGGATTTAATGAATTGTCTATTATTGGAACGGGTGGTCATAGTTCATTGCAGAGTACAAGGAGATACCAACATGCGATAATGCAGAACATGTTAGTAGATATGGGGAAATTAGAAAAAGAATACGATGAAGCGGTGGCGATATCTTAGAAAAAGTAAAATAAAATACAAAAAAGATGAACGACCATTTTCTATACGTTCAAAGAGCATTAAAAAAATCTTAGACATAGATGTTTACAAAAGCTAACTATAGAAAATGGTCGTCAGCATCGAGAATTAAAATAATGATTAGCATGAAGATATGGCGACATTATGGCGACGAAAAGCTATAATAGATGTGAAGTGACAGAATAACAGCATGATGACTTGGTTGAAACATAGAAAAAAACAATGTTTATTTTCTCATAGATAGGTTCAAGTCCTGTCATCCGCAGTAAATTTATTTCCCGGAAGTGCTGATCAACATTGCACTTTCGGGATTTTTTCTATCTGAGAAAACCGGTATGAAAAAAGAAGCCACACATTAAAGTGCAAGCTCCTTTTCTTTCTTTTCCCAATCAATAAACATCATAAAGAATGAAATTAATAATAAGAAAGAACAGCCAAGAATTGCCTTTGTCCGGAACAGCTGGACTGCTGCATTACCGATCACTGCGCCGACAATAAAGCAGGCAATGATTCCGTAATACAGAAGACTTGTATCCAGAAAATGTCGTTCTTTTGTATGGAAATAGTGGTGCAGGTTCTCTGTCCCACTGCGCAGATTACCGATGCACATTGTAGTAGCAATTCCTTTGCCGTGAATCTTACGAAAACTTTCGACCTGGATTCCACAGGCGAAAGAAGTCAGTGCATTAGCCGGAAGATTCAATGCTGTTGGGAAGAAACTGACTGCAATCAGGATCAGTGCTTCTGCCAGAACAGAAATCTGTCTCCAGTGAAGCAGATTTCCAGCCTTAGCCCGGACAACTTCAGCAAGAGCGATTCCAAGTGCAAAGGCGAGTACAGGGAAAAGGTATTTCAGTGTGTTCTGGAAGTCTCCCTGAGAGAGATGTACTCCAAAGAGAAGCATGTTTCCAGTCTGTGCATTGGCAAATACTTCTCCACGCTCCATATAAGAGTAAGCATCCATGAATCCACCGGAAAGTGCAAGGATTGCTCCAAGCCGGATAGATTCAGAAATTTGAAATTTGTGTTTCATAGATATCACCTCATTTTTGTGTGTAGTACCTACTGCCATGATTGAATTACTGCTTTCCGGAAGAAAGCAGTAATAATAAGCCATCAATTATTATAGAAGTGACAGTAGTGGCTGTCAAGATTCTCCGGGTGAGAACTTTATAACAAAAAAGGTAGACAATATGTCGAAAAAAATCAAAAATTCACTTGCACCTCCGGAATAAGTGGTATATACTGGTCAAGTATGTCTGAAATTACAGAAATCTGCATTCAGGCATTGTGCAGATTTCTGTGTTGACTTTTATTATTACTTGTATTTGATAGACAGATGGAGGTAAAAAACATGGTAGAAAAGAAAGTGAAGTTTATGTCAGCCGGGCAGATCATGACATTTTGCAACACTTGTCAGAAATTAAAATCAGACGTTGATGTAACTGATATGGCAAACAGAAATTATATCATCGATGGTAAATCCCTTATGGGATTAATGTCTATTAAGCTGGGACTGCCAATGCGTGTAGTTGTGAATGGACAGGATGAAGAAGAGGCAAATGAATGTTTTTCTAACTATGAGTTTGAATAATCAGACCGAAAAGAATTGACGAAAACAAAATATGGTACATTAAAAGAAGAGACGGTCAGTCTGTAAATGAAGTTTTGATACACATTTATAGATTGACCGTTTTGTTGTTCACAATATTGACAAAACTATTTGGTATATTAAAAGGTAATTAAATGTAGAAGTGATGTGGTACACCCAAATATAAGTTAGGAGAAAAGAAGATGGAAAGAGCAAAAATATTAGTTGTGGATGACGAGAGCAGAATGAGAAAACTTGTGAAGGATTTCCTTACAAGAGAAGGGTATACAGTATTAGAAGCCGGAGATGGAATGGAAGCAATGGATCTTTTTTACGAAGATAAAGAGATTGCCCTGATCATTTTAGATGTAATGATGCCGAAAATGGATGGCTGGCAGGTGTGCCGTGAGGTTCGAGAGACTTCTAAAGTGCCGATCATTATGTTGACAGCGCGTTCTGAGGAGCGAGATGAGTTGCAGGGATTTGAACTTGGTGTAGATGAATACATCTCCAAGCCATTCAGTCCAAAGATTCTTGTGGCAAGAGTGAATGCAATCCTTCGCAGAACTTTTGGAACGGTCGGCAATGATTCGCTGGAGGCAGGCGGTATTACCGTTGACAAGTCAGCACATATCGTGAAGATTGACGGAACACCGGTCGAACTTAGTTATAAAGAATTCGAATTGTTGACCTATTTTATAGAAAATCAGGGAATTGCGCTTTCCAGAGAGAAAATATTGAATAATGTATGGAATTATGATTATTTTGGTGATGCAAGAACAATTGACACACATGTGAAGAAACTGAGAAGTAAATTAGGAGATAAGGGCGAATATATCAAAACAATCTGGGGCATGGGATATAAGTTCGAAGTTCAGAGCGCGGAGAAATAAATCAGATGAAGAAAGCAAAAAAAGAACGGAAATATACGTTGAGCGGACAGATGACAGCTATTTTTATTGGTCTTCTTGTTTTTATTCTGATGACAGTTTTTATTGTTAATACAGGGTTCCTTGGACGATATTATATGTCTCATAAGCAGAAAGATCTGATTGAGATGTATGAGGCAATGAGTGAAGCAGTGAACAATGGAAATCTTGGAAATGAGGCTGTGCAGAAGAAACTTGTGGCGGAACTTGAAAAAACAAATATTGATGTCTGCGCGATGGATATTTCTGACGATGGAAAAGTTGTATTTACAAATGTAAAGGAAGAAGGTTTCCTGTACAAACAGATGCTCCGTATTTTCTTTTTGAAGGACGATGATCAGGAAAGAATCTTGAAGCACACAAATGATTATGTGGTACGAAAAATAAAGGATCCGCAAAGCGGCATAGACTATTTAGAAATGTGGGGATATTTGAGTGACAATGTGTTTGTTACGATGCGAAGTCCTCTGGACAGTATACGCGAAAGCGCAAATCTTGCCAATCAGTTTTTGATCTATCTTGGAATTTTCGGTTTGTTTTTCGGTGGTATTTTGGTGTGGATTTTTTCCCGTAAAATTACGAAACCGGTGTTGGAACTGGCGCGGCTGTCCGAAGATATGGCCAATCTGAATTTTGATGCGAAATATACAAGCGGTGGAAAAAATGAGATTGGCGTTCTTGGTGAAAACTTTAATAAAATGTCAGAACAGTTGGAGAAGACTATTTCTGAATTGAAAACAGCAAACAATCAGCTGCAGCATGATATTGAACAAAAAGAAAAACTGGAAGACATGAGAAATGAATTCCTGGGAAATGTTTCTCATGAGTTAAAAACACCGATTGCATTGATTCAAGGGTATGCAGAAGGACTGAAGGAAGGAATTAATGACGATCCGGAGAGTACAGAATTTTATTGTAATGTCATTATTGACGAGGCAGGAAAAATGAATCGGATGGTGAAGAATCTGCTGATATTGAATCAGCTTGAATTTGGTTCGGATGAAGTGGAGTTTGAACGATTTGATATTGTAAAGCTTGTAAAGGGCGTAATTGCAAGCTGTGATATTCTGATCCAACAGGCTGAAGCAAATATAGATTTTATTGCAGGCGAATCAGCGTATGTATGGGCGGATGAATTTAAGACAGAGCAGGTTGTGCGTAATTACCTGACAAATGCGATCCATCATGCTGAAAATGAGAAGAGAATCGAAGTGAAAATTATTCGGACTGAAGGAAAGGTACGTGTTTCTGTATTCAATAGTGGAAAACCGATTCCAGAAGAGGATATACCGAAACTGTGGGATAAATTTTATAAAGTGGATAAAGCACATACACGTGAATATGGTGGAAACGGGATTGGACTTTCAATCGTTAAGGCAATCATGGAATCTTTCCATCAGGGCTATGGTGTGAAAAATTATGACAATGGTGTCGAATTTTGGTTTGAACTCGATGCAAAGTGTGGTAAAGTATAGAAAATAGATACTAGATAATAGATTACAGATAAGAGGTAGGCAAAATGATAGCAATAATCGATTATGATGCCGGTAATATCCGCAGTGTTGAGAAAGCATTGCTTGCACTTGGACAGGATGTCACAGTTACAGTGGACAGAGATGAGATCCTTCATGCAGATAAAGTGATTCTTCCGGGTGTCGGTGCATTTGGAGATGCTATGGAGAAATTAAAACAGTCAGGACTTGATGAAGTAATCCGCGAGGTTACAGAAAAGGGAACACCATTTCTTGGAATCTGCCTTGGATTGCAGCTTTTATTTGAGCACAGCGATGAGGCTCCGGGTGTAGAAGGACTTGGAATTCTAAATGGTGAGATCTTAAGGATACCTGATAAAGAAGGATATAAGATTCCCCATATGGGATGGAATTCCCTTCATTTAGAGAATAATGGAAGACTTTTTAAGGGAATCGCTGAGAATTCTTATGTATATTTTGTACATTCTTATTATCTGAAAGCAGAAGAGGAACAGATTGTCAAGGCATCAACAGAGTATACAACACATATCCATGCGTCTGTTGAGAAGGACAATATTTTCGCATGCCAGTTCCATCCGGAGAAGAGCAGTGATGTAGGACTGAAGATTCTGAAAAACTTTGTAGAACTGTAGGAGGTTGTGCGGAATGTTTACAAAAAGAATTATCCCATGTTTGGATGTGAATGCCGGACGTGTTGTAAAAGGTGTGAATTTTGTTGATCTTCAGGATGCCGGAGACCCGGTGGAGATTGCAAAGGCATATGATAAAGCAGGAGCTGATGAACTCGTATTTCTGGATATCACAGCTTCTTCTGATGATAGAGGAACAGTTGTTGACATGGTGCGCAAGGTTGCGGAATGTGTGTTTATTCCGTTTACTGTCGGCGGAGGAATTCGGACAGTTGATGATTTCCGTGCGCTGTTAAGAGAAGGTGCGGATAAGATTTCAATCAATTCTTCTGCAATCAACAGACCGGAGCTGATCCGTGAAGCGGCAGAGAAGTTTGGAAGCCAGTGTGTAGTAGTGGCGATTGACGCGAAGAAAAGAGCAGACGGAACAGGATGGAATATTTATAAGAACGGTGGACGTCTGGATGTCGGAATCGATGCGATTGAGTGGGCGAAGAAAGTAGAGGCCCTTGGCGCAGGTGAGATTCTTCTGACGAGTATGGACGGTGACGGAACGAAGGCCGGATATGATCTGGAACTGACACGGGCAATTGCAGATAGTGTATCCATTCCGGTGATTGCGTCCGGTGGAGCCGGAACGTTGGAACATTTTAAAGAGGCACTGACAGAGGGCGGTGCAGATGCAGCATTGGCAGCATCTTTATTCCATTATAAAGAGCTGGAAATCAAAGAAGTAAAAGAGTATTTAAGAAACGAAGGAATTTCTGTCAGACTGTAGAGAATGGTTGAAGCAGAAAGAAGAGGGAAATAAAAATGAGTGGTTTGAACGGAGACTGGTATGAGGCGTTGAAAGGAGAGTTTTCTAAACCTTATTATAGGAAATTATTTGAGACGGTAAACGAAGAATACAGGACAAAACTGATCTTTCCACCGGCACAGGATATTTTCAATGCATTTCATCTGACTCCACTGAAGAATGTGAAGGTTGTGATCCTTGGACAGGATCCTTATCATAATAACGGTCAGGCACATGGATTAAGCTTTTCCGTGCAGAAAGGTGTGGATATTCCACCGTCACTTGTGAACATTTATAAAGAACTTCATGATGATCTTGGATGTACGATTCCAAGTCATGGATGTTTGACAAAATGGGCCGAGCAGGGAGTATTAATGCTAAACACGGTGTTGACTGTGCGCGCGCATCAGGCGAACTCTCACAGAGGAATTGGATGGGAAGAATTCACAGATGCAGCAATTCTGGCTCTGAACAGTCAGGACAGACCGATTGTCTTTATTCTGTGGGGAGCTCCTGCGCAAAGGAAGAAGAGAATGCTTACGAATCCAAAGCATCTTATCCTGGAAGCACCGCATCCAAGCCCGCTGGCTGCTTACAGAGGTTTCTTTGGAAGCAAGCCATTCAGTCAGACAAATGCATTTCTGGAGAAGAATGGGATTGAGCCGATTGACTGGCAGATTGAGTAAACTTTGGGAATGATGCTTGACAGAAGTGAAAAAGTGACTTACAATATGCTTAACAAGACAACTGAGTTGATGGCTCTATCCCATCTGCTTCAGTAGCAAAGTATTAAAAAATAGACGTTTGCCGCCAAGCAAGGACGTCTATTTTTTATGTGTATAATTCAAAATCAAAACAATCAAACTGGCTGTCGTCAGAATAACCATTCTTCATATGTACTCATAATGACCACCCCTTCCACAAGACTAGAAGCAGGTGAGAACGCCCTCTCAGTTGCCTGGTTAAACATAATGAAATTGTATTTATATTAACACATAAAGATAAAAATGTCTATATTTATATTGACAAAACTAAAAACCTAGTGTACTATCTAACTATAGCACTGATGCGGCAAATGCAAAAAAGATAAATGGAGGAATCACATGGAATATAATTCAGGAAGTCCAATCTATCTTCAGGTGATTAACGAGCTTAAGAAAAAGATGGTAAAGGGCGAGTTGAAACCGGGTGAGAAGATGCCATCGAACAGGGAGCTTGCAGTTTTGTATAAAGTGAATCAGAACACAGCGGCGAGAATCTACCGGGAGATGGAGATGGCAGGATATTGTTACACGAAGCGTGGAATCGGTACATTTGTGTCGGAGGAGGAGTATATGTTTGACAATGTGAAGAAGGAGATGGCAGAAGAGCTGTTGAAGAATTTTGTACACGAGATGCGTGATCTTGGATTTCAGAAAGGCGAGATTATCGAGCAGATTGCCGATTACGAGGAGGAGAAGAAATGATGTTAGAGTACAGAAATATCACAAAGAAATTCGGGAATAAAGAAGCAGTTAAAGAGCTTACTTTGAAGTTGAAAAAGGGCACGATTTATGGTCTTCTCGGAGAAAATGGAAGTGGTAAGACGACACTTATGAAGATGGCGGCGGGACTGACACAGCCAACAGAGGGAGAGATTTTATTTGAGGGACATCCGCTTAGCTATCAGGACAAAGCATCCATCGCATATATGTCAACGGAACCATTTTTCTATAGTTATATGAAGGTAAAAGATGTAGAAGAATATTATGCAGATTTCTTTGAGGATTTTGACAGAGAGCAGTTTAGAAAAACAATTGAACGCCTGGGCTTGAATGAAGAGATGAAAGCATCTGTAATGTCAAGCGGAATGAATGCCAAGCTGAAAGCGGCAGCGACATTGGCGAGAAAAGCAGATCTTCTCTTGTTAGATGAGCCTTTGAACGGTGTGGACTATAAAGCGAGAGAAGAGATCATTGCTTTGATCCTGGAAGAAGCAGATGAGAATCGTACAATGGTGATCTCTACCCATCTGATTGAAGAAGTAGAAAGCTTTATTGAGAATGCGATTTTTATAAAAGATGGACAGCTTGTGGATGTTGTGAATGTTGAGACTGAGAGAATGACAACGGGAAATTCACTTGCAGAGCTTTATCTGCAGAAGATGTAAGGAGGGAGATTCCATGGGAAAATTAATGAAATATGAATGGAAGAAACAGAGAACATCGAGAATGATTGTTATGGTAGCTTTAGCTGTCTGTGTGCTTACATTTCTTGGAGGCGTGATGGTTGAAAAGGATGCATTGATGGGAGTCAGTGCGATGCTTTTGTTAGTCGGATCTTTTTTTGTAGTGTTCTATATGGGAATTGAGAGTATTCTGATTCTAAACAGAGATTTGAAAACAAAGCAAAGCTATATGATCTGGATGACTCCGAAATCCGTATGGGAAATTCTTGGAGCAAAATTTGTTGTAGCGATCGTACAGATGTTTTTTGTGTTTGCACTTTATGTGATTGCCGGACTGCTTTGTTTTGTAGGGATGCTTCAGTATGTCGGAGAACTTGGAAATGTATTTGCGATCATAAGAGATAGTTTTATACGAGTGTCAGGCGAAGGGCAGCTGATCGCACAGATTATCTGGAATCTTCTCTGCATCTTTGTCGGATGGACAGAGGTTGTGATGGTTGGTTATCTTGCGGTAATCGTTTCTCGAACTATTTTAAGGGATTCAAAATATGCAGGAGGAATCTCAATCGTAGCTTTCTTTGTGATTACATTTATAATAGAAAAGATTTATAATTTGATCAGCAATGTACTTCCGAATGTGGAAGTAGCAGGAAATTCATTCTTTGGTGTTGGATATCTTGTATACTACATTATAATCTGTGTAGCGGTATTTTTACTTAGTGGATGGATGGCAGATAAGAAGCTTAGTGTATAAGAGAACGCTCCGCTTAGGATGTGCACTGCGGCGTATAATGTAGGAGTCGCAAGCGACCGCCGCAGGCACAAGAATGTGCCGAAGCACATTCTTTGTTCTGGCGTTTTCTAAATCAAAATGTTTTTCATATCTTCAGGAAGCTCAGCGGAAAATGTCATCGGTTCTTTAGTGATCGGATGAATAAAGGAGAGTTTCCAGGAATGTAATGCCTGACGGTGGATATATTCCATATCGGGATTATATAGATAATCACCGACAAGAGGAAAACCTAAATATTGCATATGGACACGGATCTGATGGGTGCGGCCGGTCTCTAAGATAAGAGAGACAAGGCTGTGCCCGTTTTTTTCTTCTACAACTTTATAATGTGTGACTGCACGCTCTCCATGCTCGAAGTCTACTTTTCGCTCAATCATGGAACTGCCGGTGCGGGCGAGTGGTGCATCAATCGTGCCGGATGGAGGTGTTACACTGCCGCGGACGATCGCAAGATATTCACGCTTAATCTCATGACGAGCCCCCATGGAAGAGAGAATACTGGAACTGATCAAGTGTTTGGCAATGACGGTCAGTCCGGAAGTATCCCGGTCAAGACGGTTTGTGCAGCGGAAGATAAATGGCTTTCCTTGCTGCGTGTAGTACCACATCAATCCATTTGCAAGAGAATTTTCATAATTATTCAGTGACGGGTGGATCGGCATTCCGGCAGGTTTGTTGACAACAAGGATATCTTCATCTTCATATATAATGCTAAGTGGCAGTTCGACAGGAGGGATATTCGGTGAACTTTCATTTTCCTGAATATGTACTGTGAGAAGATCTCCGGTAGCAAGTGGTGAACGCATATACTCCCAGACTCCATTCCTTAAAATGCTTTCCGGCATCTTTTTTAACTGGGTGATGTTCTGGTAGGAGTAGCCCTGGTGGCGCAGGAACTGTTCGATGCGCAGGCCATCTGCCTCTTCTGTTATCTGATAATTGATCAAGCGATCCATCTTAGTTCTATCCTGTTGTGTCTGAAAGTATAAAAACAGACACATCCTTTCTCAAAATCTTATTTATCTTAGTCGAGAAGACTCCCACCTCTTCAGGTGGTTCTTTTTGAACTCTTGTATCATACACAAAATCTTTAAAAATTACAATAATCTTGAAATAGTGTTATGTTTCTTGGAATTTTATTATATCTTATTTTGGCACTTTTTATTATAATAACACCATCAAGAAAAACAAAGACAAGTAATCATAAAAGGAGGATTCTATTATGAAGAAGAAAAAGATTCTTGCACTTGTACTTGCAGCTTCAATGGCAGGCGGAATGCTTGCAGGATGTGGAAGCACATCAGGCGGAGATGAAACAGCAAAAGGAAATAAGTCATCCGGAAAAGTTTATTATCTGAACTTCAAACCGGAGCAGGCTGACCAGTGGGTAGAACTCGCTAAAGAGTACACAGATGAAACTGGTGTTCAGGTTGATGTACAGACAGCTGCATCAGGAACATACGAGTCACAGCTGAAATCAGAGATGGCAAAAGACGAGGCCCCAACATTGTTCCAGGTAAACGGACCGGTTGGACTTGCTACATGGAAAGATTATTGCTATGACCTTTCAGGAAGTGACGTTTACAAAGACGTTGAGTCTGATGACTATGTATTAAAAGATGGTGATGCAGTAGATGGAATCGCTTATGTTATTGAGACTTATGGTCTGATCTACAACAAAGCACTTCTGAACAAATACTTCGAACTGCCGGATGCAAGCATCAAGTCCATCGATGAGCTGAATAACTTCCAGGCACTTAAGACAGCTGCAGAAGAGATTCAGGCACATAAAGATGATCTTGGAGTAGAAGGAGCTTTCACTTCAGCAGGAATGGATTCTTCTTCTGACTGGAGATTCAAGACACACCTTGCAAACCTGCCAATCTACTATGAGTACAAGGCAGACGGAATTGATACTACAGATGCTATCAAGGGAACATACCTTGACAACTACAAACAGATCTGGGATCTGTATCTGAACAACTCTACATGTGAGCCATCTATGATCTCTTCTAAGACAGGAGATGACGCAGCAAGCGAATTCTCACTTGGTGAAGCAGTATTCTATCAGAATGGTACATGGGCTTACAATGATATCAAAGATAACGAAGTAGCAGATGAAGATATGGGAATGCTTCCAATCTACATCGGAGTTGACGGAGAAGAGAACCAGGGACTTTGTACAGGATCAGAGAACTACTGGTGTGTAAATAAAAACGCTTCTGAAGAAGATATTCAGGCAACACTTGATTTCATGAAATGGGTAGTTGAGAGTGACGAAGGTCGTGACATGCTGGCAAATGAGATGGGATTCGTAACACCGTTTACAACATTCGCAGATTATCTTCCGGACAACCCGCTTGTAAAAGCAAATGCCGAGTACACAAAGGCTGGAAAGACACCAGTAAGTTGGAACTTTACAACAATGCCATCTGAGAACTGGAAGAACAATGTTGGTGGTGCTCTTCTGAACTATGCACAGGGCACAGGTACATGGGATAGTGTACAGACAGCATTCGTTGATGGATGGGCTGAAGAATACGCAGCAGCAAACGAATAAAAAAGACTTTTCACAGAACCGGCAGATAAAAAGGCTGTGAAATAGTGAAAATATCATGCAGCCTGCCAACGAGAATACCGTGGGCAGGCTGAAATCATGTAATTAGAAATGTAAAAAGCAAAGGTGCAGACAGGCTTTTTACAGAAAGAGAGACAGGAGGAGAAGAACATGCAAAAAGCAATAAAAAGATATTTTCCGGTATTTGTATTGCCGACGCTGATTGCATTTACGATAGGTTTCCTTGCACCATTCGTGTTAGGTGTATATCTTTCGTTCTGCAAATTCACAACGGTAACAGATGCCAGATTTATTGGACTTGGCAACTATGCAAAGATACTGGGAGATGGGGATTTTCTTCACTCTCTCTGGTTTACCGCATTATTTACAATTGTAACAGTATTATTGATCAACATTTTTGCATTTGCGGTAGCAATGCTTTTGACAAAGAGTATTAAAGGAACTAATATTTTCCGTACGGTATTCTTTATGCCAAACCTGATCGGCGGTATCGTACTTGGATATGTATGGCAGCTGTTATTAAACGGTATTTTGGCACATTTCCAGAAAACGCTTACATATTCTTCGAAATACGGTTTCTGGGGATTAGTTATCCTGATGCTCTGGCAGCAGGTTGGATACATGATGATCATCTATATCTCAGGTATCCAGAATATTCCTGGAGAACTGATCGAGGCAGCACAGATTGACGGAGCGAATAAAGTACAGCTTTTAAGATATGTTACAATTCCGATGGTTATGCCATCCATCACAATCTGTACTTTCCTGACACTCACAAACGGATTTAAACTTTTCGACCAGAACCTTGCATTGACAAACGGTGGACCGGACAAGATGTCAGAAATGCTTGCCCTGAACATCTTTAATACATTCTATGGAAGAACCGGTTGGGAAGGCGTAGGACAGGCAAAAGCAGTTGTCTTCTTCATTATTGTAGGTGTGATTGCATTGATCCAGAATAAAATGACAACATCAAAGGAGGTGCAGCAGTAATGAACAAAAAAGTAAAACATGGTACATTATTAACAATCATTTTTGCAGTGCTCAGTCTGCTGTATGTGTATCCGATCATACTGGTATTTATCAACTCCTTTAAGAAAAAAGCCTATATCAGTAAAGCACCGTTCGAGATACCGACCGGAAAGATGTATGTCGGATTAGAGAACTATATCCGTGGTATTAAACAGACAGGATTGATCCAGGCATTTGGATGGAGTTTGTTTATCACAATTTTATCTGTAGCAGTAATCATCTTATGTTGCTCCATGTGTGCATGGTATATCTGCCGCGTGAAGACAAAATTTACGAAGATCCTTTATATGCTTTGCCTGTTTGCAATGATCGTACCATTCCAGATGGAAATGTTTACATTATCTAAGATTGCAAATATGCTTCATATGGGAAATCCATGGGGACTGGTTGTAATCTATCTTGGATTTGGTGCAGGACTTTCCGTCTTTATGTTCACCGGATTCATGAAATCCATTCCACTGGAGATTGAAGAAGCTGCGATGATCGATGGATGTACACCAATCCAGACATTCTTCAAAGTTGTACTTCCGATTGCAAAGCCGACTTGTGTAACAGTTACAATTCTTCAGGCAATGTGGATCTGGAACGACTATCTGCTTCCATCACTTGTATTGGATCAGAGAAAATATAAGACAGTGCCGATGGCAGTCCAGTATCTGAAGGGTGGATATGGATCAGTTGATATGGGAGCAATGATGGGAACTTTGGTTCTTGCAATTGTGCCGATCATCATCTTCTACCTGTTCTGCCAGAGATATATTATCGAAGGTGTTGTGGCAGGAGCAGTTAAAGGATAGTGTGGACATTGTCTGAAAGATGACTTAAAATAGAACTATGAAAATTATAAAAAGACAGCAGAGAGTGAGAAATTACTCTCTGCTGTTTTCGGACGTTAAAAAGGAAATAGTAATAAGTTTGAAAAAACATTGAAACTGCAAAGTCAGCGTGTGGGAGGCGCGGGGGAATGATTACAATATTAATCGTAGATGATGAAAAACTGGAGAGAAGGGGAATCCGTTTTCTGTTAAAGAGGGAGGAAGGAGAATTCCAGATTCTGGAAGCGGCGAATGGAAAGGATGCACTTGGCGTATTAGCATCTAACCATGTAGATATTTTGTTTTCAGATGTGAAGATGCCTTACATGAATGGTCTGGAACTGACGAAAGCAGTAAGAGAAGATCATCCGGAGATGGAAATCGTGATTTTCAGCGGATATAATGATTTTTCCTACGCGAGAGAGGCTCTGCGATATGGTGTCGTGGATTATGTCCTAAAGCCGGTCGATCCGAACGAATTTCATAAGACCTTTCAACGAGTGATGGAAAATATCTCATCTAAGGAAGAGAAGCAAAAGCAGCAGAACAGAAAAGAAGATTATCTGAAGAAATACTTCTTCCTGAGATATCTATATTCTGGAAAAGAAGAGGATTTTGTTCAACTTGAGAAATTAACGGATGAAACAGAAGATGATGTTTCACAGTTTTCGCGTATGGTTCTTGTCAGTGCATCCAATGGTTTTTTCGAGACGGAGGAGGAACATTTTCTGACAAGTCTGAAGGAAGAGGTGCAGAGAGAATTTTATTATGTGAATCTGAATTCAAATGAGTCCATCTTTCTGTTCGCGGAGAAGTATACAGACTATCATGTGGTTGTAGAGAAAATGTATCGATTCTTTGCGCATCAGTTTGACAGTGAATGTTATTTTGCGGTCAGTAAAGAAATTGAGGATAGAAAGAATCTGGCAGAGGAGTTTAAAGCCCTGGAAGGAATGCTGGAAGAGCAGTTCTACCAGCCGCATCAGCATTTATTTTTTCATGGAGAGAAGCAGGAAGAGAAGAAAGCAGACCCGGCAGAAGATTCTGAAATCATGGAACAGATCACGAATGATATTCAATATAAAGATCTGCCCCATCTCCGTCAGGATTTTCAGAAATTGGAAGATAAATACCGTGTCAATAAGCAGTTTTCAGATATGTATGTAAAGTTTGTATTTTCCGGAATTTTAAAAGAATTGCTTGATCAGATGGATGGAATGGATGAGAAAATGCTTTCGAAGAGAGTGGATCGGTTATATCGTTGCAAAAACCTGAAGGATGTGATCGCTATAGTAGACGAAGCACTTCAGGAATATGAACACTGTATACAGGAACAGGAAGACGGATTCCGTTCAGAGATTACGAAAGTAAAAAGTTACATTTATCATCACTATCAGGAGAGGAATCTTGGAGCAGAGACGCTTTCAGCAATGGTATTTCTTTCTCCCGGATATTTAAGTGCTGTGTTCAAAGAAGAAACGGGAGTGACACTGAACCGCTTTATCCGCGAGGTGCGGATGGAAAAAGCGAAAGAACTTCTTGAGACAACGAATATGAAAATCTCCGGAATTGCAAAAGAAGTAGGATTTTCCAATAACTCTTACTTCTGCAGAAGTTTCCGGGAATTTTTCGGAGACACACCGGAAGCATGCAGGAAAGGAACAGAGGCGGATGAAAAAACAAATACGGAAGCTGCTCCATCGATTTGAAAATCTGAAATTCCGTAAGAAACTGTCAGTTTTGATGTTGATTGTAGGATTGGTGCCGGTTGTATTCCTGGCTTTTTCTATGCAATATGGCATGACGAATCAGCTGAGAGAAAAGGAACAGTATAACCTGGAAAAAATACTGGAGCAGTCGGTGAACTCAATTGAGAACCAGTCACAGATTTATGAAAATCTGGTCGATTATTTATCCTATTCACAAAGTCTCAGGAATATTTTCGATACGGAAATGGAATCAGATTATGAGAAATATTTGAAATATGTGAAAGTAGCAGATCCGTTGCTTCAGATGCCGACCATCTATCACAAAGAGATTCGGAGTATTACGCTGTATTCTGACAATATAGAAGTGCCACATGGAGATACACTTCTTCCAATGTCAGAAGCGGAGAATCAACAGTGGTATTCTAGGCTGAATGAAGGAACGCTGATGCAGTGGAGCATTACTCGTGGGGGAAATAAATCAATCATTGCCAGTCGAAAATTCTACGATAATGATACGATCAAAGCAGTATTGGAGATGCGCCTGGATTATGAAAAAGTTCTTGGTCCATTCATGAGTCAGATTACAGATAATACAGGTGGTATGATTCTGGACGATAATGGAAATGTTGTTTATGCGGATTGTTCTATGGATAAAAAATATCGTCCAAAGAATATTGAGAATCTTAAGGATATCAGTGATAAGTATTATATTTCACAGAGAACAATGAAAGATACCGGATGGGATTTCTATATCTATCGTCCGAAGGCGGTAAGTGAAAATGCAATCCATAAGCTTTTGCTTAAAAATATTCCGTTAATTTTAATCAGTGTTCTCCTTTTGAGTCTTTTAGGGTATGTTTTCTCCATCCGTATGGTGTCACAGTTGGAATTATTGACAGAGAATATGAACCAGATTAATATGGGACTTCGCAAGGTTACGGTGCAGAGTAAGTCCAAGGATGAGGTTGGTGTGTTGATTCGGTCATTCCAGCGCATGATGGATCAGATGAACCATTTGATCTCAGAAGTATATGAGAGTAAGATCCAGCTTCAGAATAGTGAGATGAGAGCGCTGCAGGCACAGATCAATCCACATTTCCTTTACAATTCACTTTCTATTATCAATTGGAAAGCAATTGAAGCGGGGGAGGATGAAATCAGTCATGTGACATTGGCACTGTCTACTTATTATAGAACAAGCCTGAATCGTGGTGAAACAATGACTACGGTGGCAAAAGAAATTGATAATATCCGTGCATACCTCAAGATCCAGTTGGTTATGCATGATAACGAGTTCCGTGTGGTCGAACAGATTTCAGACGGTCTTAATGATTATATGATACCGAAGCTGATCCTGCAGCCGCTGGCAGAAAATGCAATCGATCACGGAATCGATGTGTCAGATAATGAGGATCCAACATTGTGGCTGACGATTCGTGAAGAAGATAAGCATATTTTCTTTGAAATCAGGGACAACGGAGCAGGAATGACGCAGGAAAAGGCAGATCAGATCCTGACCTATCAGTCGTCCGGTTATGGCGTGCGAAATGTCTGTGACAGAATCCATGTTCTTTACGGAGAGAAAGGTGAGATGAAGATAGAAAGCACTCCTGGAAAAGGAACGCGTGTCTTTATCCGGATTCCGAAGAAGACGGAGGCAAAGGTGTTATGAAAAACGATAGGAAAAAGCGAATTCTTTCAGCCCAGCTTGTATTAATTTTATTGATGATACTTTGGTGCGGAACTTGTTTTGAATCAAAGGAAAGTCAAAGACAGATGGAACAGACAGAAGCATTTCAAAGTGAGTCTGGTGCAGGCAATGCAGCTGAAGTGAAAAGAAAGCTGATGTATGAAGCAATGCATACACCACTCGGAAAATATCCTAAGACTATTACATATACACTTGGCAAGATTGCAGGAGCGAATAATTCGAATCTTCCTGTAGGAAATACGTACGAAAACAATGCGTATACGAGATATCTGAAGAAAGTGCTTAATATTCAAAATGCAGATGTCTTTGAATTGCAGGATGGCAATACGTATGAAGAGGCAGTCAATGTAGCGATTGAAGACCGGGATATTCCAGATGTGCTTGTCGTGAAAGGAAGAGATAACCTGCTCCGCCTGATTGAAGCAGGTATGATTGAAGACCTCACAGAAACTTATGAAGAGTGTACGACAGATACAATCAAAGAAATGTATGACAGTTATGGAGATTCTCTCTTACAATCTGCAACAGTTGATGGAAAGTTGTATGCATTTCCGAATACGGTGATCGATGACGGAACTCCACTTCTCTGGTTGAGGAAAGACTGGATTGAGAAGTTGGGATTGAAGGAACCGGAAACGGTAGAAGAAGCGTTGGAGATAGTGCGTGCATTTGTAGAACAAGATGCAGCAGGAGACGGTCAGACGATTGGTCTTGCCTGTAGTACAGATGTGATTGCCGGGGCGGACCAGACTTATGGAGTGGATTCAGCGTTTATACATGCAGGTGCAATGCCATGTCACTGGATTCTGGATGAAAGTGGAGATGTAGTTTATGGGTCAGTAACGCAGGAAACAAAAGAAGCACTTTCAAAGCTTCGTAATCTATATGAGGATGGGATACTCGACCAGAGATTCTTGTTGAGAAAGACGGAAAACATAGATAATCTGTTAAAAACCGGACATTGCGGAGCAATCTACGGACGTTGGTGGGCTCCGAATAATCCGCTTAGTGCGGCATATAGTGTCGATTCAAATGCAGAGTGGAAACCGTATCTTTTAGACAAAGAACAAGTGAATGAGACACAGAAGATATCAGTTTTTGAATCCTATGACCAGTGGATGTATGTGGTGGTACGCAAAGGATATGAACATCCGGAAATTGTAGCAAAGTATGTGAGTGCGATTTTTGACCAGTCCAGATATGCAAATGATGCTTCAGCAAGAGAATTGAATGACTATTTTTCCATTAATGTAGATCCGACAGCCCGTCCGTTGAATATTAATGTGGATTATGAAGATGCACTTTATCGGACAACGGAACATATTCAGGCAGCGTTGGACAAAACGCTTGATGCGTCGGAATTGAGTGGACTAGAAAAATCTTATTATGATACATGTAAATCATTTTTGAATGGACAGTTGACAACGGCAAATGGCTGGGCAGCTTATGCATCAAGAATTGAGGCAGTGGGGGAACTGCAGAAAGCGGGAATACGAAGTGCACAGACAATGCCTTTGGAAAACGTAAATGCCGAAATCCCGCAGGAATTACAGGAACTGGAGAATGAAGCGTTTCTTCAGATTATCAGCGGGGAGAAACCAGTGGATTACTTTGATACTTTTGTGGTAGAATGGTATGCGAACGGCGGAAAAGAACTGACCGAACAGGTACAGAATGCCTATGAAAGTGGAAAGGATTAAAAAGAATGGATATTAATCAGAGACTGACAGAAGAACTGGATGTAAAACGCTGGCAGATCGATGCGGCAGTACAGCTGATCGATGAAGGCAATACGATTCCATTTATTTCAAGATATAGAAAAGAAGCAACCGGAGAACTGAATGATGAACAGCTGAGAAAGCTGTATGAACGTCTGGTATATTTAAGAAACCTGGAAGAAAAGAAAGAGCAGGTAATCTCAAGTATTGAAGAGCAGGGAAAACTGACAGAAGAATTAAAGAAACAGATTCTGGCAGCGGAAACACTTGTGGCAGTAGAAGACCTGTATCGTCCGTATCGTCCGAAACGACGTACCCGTGCGACAATCGCGAAGGAAAAGGGACTTGAGCCATTGGCTGCACTGATCACATTGCAGAAGACAAAAGAGCCGCTTGAGAAGGCAGCGGAAGCGTATATTTCCGAAGAAAAAGGTGTGGAAAGTGCAAAGGATGCAATCAGCGGAGCATGTGATATTATTGCAGAAAGCATTTCAGATGAGGCAGCTTACAGAACCTGGATCCGAGAGACGACAATGAGAAAAGGAAAGGTTACTTCTCAGGCGAAGGATCCGGAGGCAGAGTCTGTTTACGAGATGTATTATGAGTTTGAAGAAGCAGTTGCGAAGCTTGCCGGACACAGAATCCTTGCATTGAACCGTGGAGAGAAAGAAAAATTCCTGACAGTGAAGGTGGAAACACCGGAAGAAGATATTTTAAGATATCTTGAGAGAAAGGTGATCCGTACAGAGAATCCTTATACAACACCGGTATTGAAAGAGACAATTGCAGACAGTTACAACCGTCTGATCGGACCGGCTATTGAGCGTGAGGTCAGAAACGAACTGACAGAGAAGGCAGAAGACGGGGCAATCGAAGTGTTTGGAAAGAACCTTCATCAGCTCCTGATGCAGCCGCCGATTGCAGGCAAGGTTGTGCTTGGCTGGGATCCAGCTTTCCGTACGGGATGTAAGCTGGCAGTTGTTGATGAGACAGGAAAGGTAATCGGAACAACCGTTATTTATCCGACTGCACCGACAACAGAGAAGAAGATCCAGGCAAGTAAAGATCTGCTTAAGAAGATTATTCCGAAGTATCACGTTTCTCTGATCTCTCTTGGAAATGGTACTGCTTCCCGTGAATCAGAACAGTTTATCGTAGAGCTTCTGAAAGAGATTCCGGAGAAGGTACAGTATGTGATCGTCAATGAGGCGGGGGCATCAGTATATTCCGCAAGTAAGCTGGCAACAGAAGAATTCCCAAAATTTGATGTGGGACAGAGAAGCGCGGCATCAATCGCACGCCGTCTGCAGGATCCGCTTGCAGAGCTTGTAAAGATTGACCCGAAATCCATCGGTGTCGGTCAGTATCAGCATGATATGAACCAGAAGAAACTTGGAGAATCCTTGAATGGAGTTGTAGAGGATTGTGTAAATAAAGTCGGAGTAGACTTAAATACTGCTTCTGCACCGCTACTTTCCTATATTTCAGGAATCAGCAGTGCGATTGCGAAGAATATTGTAGCTTACAGAGAAGAAAACGGTCGTTTTACAGACAGGAAAGAACTGTTAAAAGTACCGAAACTCGGACCGAAAGCTTTTGAGCAGTGCGCAGGATTCATGCGTATTTCAGAAGGAAAGAATCCGCTGGATTCGACAGGTGTTCATCCGGAATCTTATGCGGCAGCAGAAAAGCTACTGAAGAAACAGGGATATGAAGCAGCGGCTATCACAGCACATCAGTTGACAGGACTTGGCCTTACGATTGGTGATTATAAGAAGCTTGCAGAAGAGCTTGGTATTGGTGAGATCACACTTCGTGATATCGTCAAAGAGCTTGAGAAACCGGCCCGTGATCCGCGTGATGAGATGCCAAAGCCAATCCTTCGTACAGATGTCCTTGAAATGAAAGATCTGAAGGAAGGTATGGTGCTGAAAGGTACTGTGAGAAATGTAATTGACTTTGGAGTATTTGTGGACATTGGAGTTCACCAGGATGGACTTGTACACATTTCTCAGATCACAGACAGATATATCAAACATCCGCTGGAAGCAGTCAGTGTTGGAGATATTGTGGATGTGAAGGTGATGAGTGTGGATCTGAAGAAGAAGAGGATTCAGCTGACGATGAGAGGAATTTAAGGTTGAGTAGCTTGGGTTTGATTAAGATGCGTGAGGAAGTTTCTTTATTGCATCGGACACCGGCTCGCTCTACCTCATCCCTTTGACAATCTGTAACGGAAAAGCCAGAACACTCGCCATGCGGGGCTCCTGTCTGACTTTTCCTAACAGATTCTGCAAAGTGTATTCGGAACGCTCCTGCCTTATATGTGT
>OGFW01000676.1_pt1 | contig 33581 bp, 30 predicted proteins | sample 1570991 | NCBI WGS metagenome assembly OGFW01 (sample SAMEA2582074, study PRJEB24529) | metagenome | biome: Human gut stool | place: China | collected 2011
GCAACAAGAATCTGTCCTATGTTATGAAAGACACCTCCAGTGATACTGACTCCTACAATAGAAATTCCATCCATCTTCTTTACAAGTGCCATCGCAAGAAGGCTGACAACCGCCCCTGCCAGACTGTAAATGATCGACATTCCATTTCCAAAAATAAATCCTGTCAGAAGTACACGCAGTACAGATACCGCCAGTACCTCCGGCGTTTTCAGAAAATAAAGACCTGTTACAGTGACCAGATTGGCCACTCCAAGCTTCATCCCCGGCACTCCAAAATTAATTGGAATCAGGCTTTCTACATAACTAAAAATCATTGCCAGTGCAACAAGCATTGCCATATTTGCAAGTTTTTTATTTCTATTCATATATTCTCCTTTACAGTCGAACAATTGATTTATTTAGAAATTGTATCCGGTAGATCTTCCTTTTCACTTTGAGAATCATCAGAATTCTCAACCTCTTCTATTTCTACAACCAACTTATGTGGCAGGCAGACAATTGTCTGCGTCCGGTTATTGATCTTCCCCTGCTCTTCGCAATATCCATCTGGACAGTCAGCCTCTTCCATATACGCTTTTCCATCCTCGATCCGGACACGGTTGTAAAAGTCTCCTTCTTGTACTTCGACTACCTGGTCTTCATCCAACGAATATCTTCCGTAAACTTCTCCGTCCACCTTGATCACAACCTGTTTTTCCTGATTTTCTTTTTGCTCGCTATCCCTTGCCTGTACATACTGCATCAGGTTCATCACAAGAAACAGTACACATGCCACAAAGAGGACTCCGCTTCCTAATAACAGATCTTTTCTCTTCATCTATTACACTCCTGCCCAGATCATAATTACAAGTAACAGAATTGCCCGAAGAATCGTAAACCAGAATTCATTTCCCTTCAGGCCTTTAATTCCTGTATGGATATGCTTCTTTGGACAGGTATCAATACATTTTTGACATTGGAAACAATCTCCCTCGACTTTGATCGAGCCGTCTTCTGGAAGTCCGATCCCGGATGGGCATTTCTTCGTACATCCACTGCAACCTTTGATGCAATTTTCTCTGTCGCGGTGCAATGCAAAGAACGGAAGCACCGGAAGCAATGAGAATACAGCTCCCATCGGACACAGATTCCGACAGAAAAATCTTTCTTCCAGGCACATTCCTACAATGATAAAAATTAGTAGTATCACTCCCGGCAAATATCCCTGCAAGTGGAAATTTCCTGCATGCAACATAGAAAAAACATCCCACGGGCTTGTCCCTCTTGCCTTTCCGTATACTCCCGCAAAACAAAGTACTGCGATTACGGTCAACACCAGATATTTCAAATAGCTTAACTTCTCTGTGATCTTTTCTGAAAGTAGCACCGGCTTTTTCTTTCTCTTCTTAAAGCACCAGAGATAAAATGCATGAATTCCATCTCCCAGACTTCCGAATGCACACGCGAATCCACAAAAGAATCTTCCGAAAAGAATCGTATACGCGCAGAGAACTATAAGCACCGTTACAAAAGAGGTCATCCCGATTGCCTCGCCTGCTCCTATCTGTGTGAAAATGTATTTTACACCGGCAAATGCCGCTGTATACACAGATGGCAGAAACAGAAAATAGAGAATCTGAATCAATGTGCGAAGCCACGTATGCAATTTTTTAATTTCTTTTGCTTTTAAATTATGTATATTCAACTTCTTCAAACTACTTTACCGCCTGTTCTAATGCCTGTTCTGCTGCATTTTTAATTCCTGTCGAACTGAACGTTGCGCCGCTGATCGTATCAACTTCTACACTCTGCGCCTCTATGATCTTCGGAATGATATCTTCTGCCATTGCAAGATATGCGCTGTCTTCCTTCTCTGCAGATGTCACTTCTACCGCTTCAATCTTTCCATCTTTTACAGTAACTTCTACCGCAACCGTTCCACCAAATCCATCCGCTTCTCCGATATAGGTTCCATCCTTGTATCCTGTTTCACTCCCTGAATCACTCCTAGACTCTGAAGCACTGAAGACAGCTGATGTCTGTGCCTCTAACTGTGCATTCAGCTTTGTGATTTCCTCATCCTTCGCACGGACATTCAACACTTCGTTATATCCGAAAAGGACACCGACGATTGCCAACAGACTAAACAGTCTTACGATAAACTCTTTCATCCTACTGTGCCTCCGTCTCTTCTGGTCTCAAAGCCGTTTCCAGTGCCTTTTTGCATCCGTCAATAATCGCATTCGAAGAACAGGTTGCTCGGGACACCGTATCGATTTCTTCCGGCATTCCTTTGGTAATAATCTGAGAAACGACACCTTTTTTACTGGACGTTCCGTTTGCCGCTTTTTTGATGTAACTGTCGTTCTCGCTGCCTCCATCTCCAGCAATTTCCGTAATGGATACAATTTTGTCATTTCGTATTGTCACCTTCATAGAAAGCTGATACTCTGTAAAATCTTCATCCTCATCCGGTTTACACGGTACACTCACCTCATAAGTTCCATCGATGTATTTTGTCTTCACTTCTTCCTCTTGATCTGACTTCTTTTTCTCAAGCTGTGCAACTGCAAGGTTCAGATTCTCCATCGCTTTGTCTACCGTCTCCTGTTTCACCGAAGTCTGTCCTGCTGTTTCGAGCATTTCTTTTGCGTCCTGAAGACGAACCGCCAGTACAGACCAACTGGCTTCTGTATATTCTTCTTGCACCAGTGCTTCTGCTGTCTTGATTGCCTCTTCCAGCTGCGTTGTATCTGCCTTCTCCTCGATGGTTTCCCCATTTGTTACTTTTTCTGCCTGCTTTAATGCATTTTGGATTGCCCCGAGAATTCCTTTTGAACTGTAGGTTGCACCTGACACAGTATCGACTTCCGTCCTCTGCGTCTTAAGTACATTTTTCACAACTCCCATTGCGCGCTGGAAGAATGCCTCATCGTCCGAAGTCTCTGTGATCAGAATTGCTTTGATTGATTTTTCCTGAATCACAACCGCCACCGAGACATTTCCGCTGTAGCCTTCTGCTGTTCCGTAATAAATTCCTTCTTTATACGGGAAGTTTCCTGTTGCGGCGGATGTGTCCTGATTCTGGTTTCCACTATTTCCTGCATTCCCAGCTTCTCCGGAAGTCGTTGTCCCACTTGTACTTACTGCCGCCTGACTCAGCGCATTCCGAACTGCCTGGATGATTCCGACCGAACTATAAGTTGCCCCCGACACAGTATCTACATTGGTACTCTGATTCTGTATGATCGTATTGATCAGAGCAGATGCCTTAGAAATGTATTCGCTTCCGTCCTGATTCTCCATAATCTGAATTGAAGTGATCTTTCCGCCACTAATCTCAACTTTTACTTTCAGTGTTCCGCCAAATCCGGTTCCTGTTCCGTAATAGGTTCCATCCTTATATGCTGATGGGTCTTCCACTGCTTGGACAGAAGTGGAACTTCCAGCTGCCGCGCCGCTACCAGACTGTGACTGACCTGTTGTTCCGCTGTCTTTCTCTCCGGTCAGTGCATTCTTCACCGCACTGATGATTCCCCGGGAACTATAGGTTGCACCGGATACCGTATCGACATCCAGTGTCTGACCTTCTATGATCTTGTCAATCACTGCCTGTGCACGTTTAAAAAATGCCGCATCATCCGAAGAACTCAGAATATCGATTGCAACAATCTGTTTATCTTTAATTTGGACGGCAACTGTGATATCTCCCGCATAACCTGTTCCGGTTCCTTTATAAACACCATCTGTCAGATCAAAAGAACCTTTTGCCACTTGTGCCTGCTCTTCTGACTTTGTAGTCTCTTCTTTTACAAAATCCGTTTGCTCCTGCGCTGCATAAACCGGTGGCTGATATCCACCCAGGGAGCCTGCTACACAGGATGCCACAACTGCTACCGAAAGTACCGGTGCAAATGGTTTCAGCTTCTTTCCTGTCTCTTTTAAATCCATTTTTGTCCTCTCATCTCTGATTTTGTCTTATACTTTCTATCGGATAATCTCAACCGTTCTCTCCGTTGAAAAATCATTTTCCAATCCTTCTGTTACATATAGCGTCCCGTTATCACTCATAAGGATTGCATCAAAATCATCCTTATGTTTTCTCCAGAAATCTGCCGCTTTCTCTTCTCCCATAATAAAAAGTGAAGTAGACAGTCCATCTGCCAGTGTTCCATCCTTACTTACAATTGTTACAGAGACAAGTCCACTTTCTGCCGGGTATCCAGTCTTTGGGTCAATGATATGATGATACGTCACACCATCTTGTTCAAAATATCTTTCGTATCCCCCCGAAGTAATAACTGCCTTGTCCTGAACACTCAGAATCCCCAGATAGTCTTCTGTATCATCCGGGCTCTGCACTGCAATCTTCCATTTCGTTCCATCTGTCTTTGTTCCAAGTGCCTGCACATTTCCGCCAAGATTCACTAATCCGCTTGAGATTCCATTTTCTTTGTAAATGTCCATAATTCTGGATGATGTATATCCTTTTGCAATTCCTCCGAGATCAATTTTCATTCCTTCTGCGCCAAAAGAGATCTTTTTCGTTGCTTTGTCATAAGAAATGTTTCCCGCATCAGTAAGTGGAAGAAGTTGATCCAATGCCTCCTGTGAAGGAACCCGGAAATTCTGTGTCGGGAATCCCCATGCTTCCATCACCGGATAAATCGCAATGTCAAACGTACCATCTGTCTCCTGATAAAGTTCTAACGCACGTTCCACCAGATAGCCTGCATCTTCGGAAAGCTTTGCATTTCCATCTGCATTTAGTTTTGCAATCTCGCTGTCTGCATCTCCTGTCGATAAAAGTGCGTCCAGACGCTCAATCTCTACTTCCGCTGCATCAACGGCTACTTCTGCATTTTCTCCATATGCAGTCACTGTCATATAGGTATCCATAGCAAAAACATCCCTGGATGCTTCTTGTATATCATCCGACTGGTTCTGTGAACTTTCTGACGCTGTTTCGGATTTCTCTGCTGTCTTCTGTCCGCAGCCGACCAACAAAGCCGACACACAGAGACAGACTGCAAGTAAACAATTTATATATTTTAATTTCATGTAACCACTCCTAGTTATTTTCTACTAACTTGTGTTAGTTTAACTAACTTCGTAAGTATACAAGATGTCTTTTATCCAGTCAATTAGATTTTTATTATTTGAGAAGTTTTCTCATTTACAGTTTTTCTAAGCAAAAAAGAAAAAGAGAGACGAAAATCTCATCTCTCTTCTGCTTCCACTTTATATTGCTTTTATCTTTTTCCAGACTTTTGTCTGTAATCGCTGAAATATTTTATCCTGTGACCCATACAGTACTTCATATCCGTTTGGAATTACAGAACTCGCCAACAGCATTCCCGGTTTTCTTCTTTTTGCCATTTTTCGCCTTACTTTCTTGAGAAAATATGTTTCACAAAAACATAAATCATTATCACCACTGCCATCAGATATCCAAACGCACCAAGTGCCGGGATTTCCATAAACTTCGGTGTCATATCCGTTGTACAGATAATACTTGAACTAATCAGAAGTGCCATGACCCACAGACCCATAACAATATTTCTTACCAAGCGTCTCAAAAGAAATGCCAGATCCTTTGACACACGCAGATCAAGGTTCACCTTTGTCTGGCCTTTCATGAATTCATCCATTAAGTCCGTTGTCATGGATGGAATGTCAATCATCTTCCGCACAGATTTCAAAAGGCTTCTTCCTGTGCTCTTCAATTCCTTCTTAAAGTTAAAATTGTGAAGAAAATCCGCAGCTAGTCTTGCTTTGGCAATCTCCACCATATTGATATCCGGTGCGATATTGGCAAGTACACCTTCCATATGCGTAAGTCCTCTGGCAAGCATCGTCAGTCCATGTGGCATCATGATCTTATTTTCTTTCATAACTTCCATTAAGTCCGTCATGACCTCTGCCACATTAATCTTGCCCATATCGGTACTTCCGTATTTCAAAAGCAATCCTTCAATGTCTTCGTAAAGTTTTCTCTGCTCCGGTCGTTCTTTGAATTCGCCCAATCCGAGAACCGCCTTCAGGATCAGACCAACATCATTGAGTGCAACGCCTTCGATTGCAAGCGTGATCATCTCACGGTCATGCTCTGTCAGTCGTCCCATCATTCCCATGTCGATCCAGACAATCTTTCCATCACGGATCTTAACATTTCCGGAATGCGGATCAGCGTGGAAGAACCCGTCATCCATTACCTGCTTGATATAGTTATCTACAAGTTTGCTTCCGATTTCTTTCAGGTCATATCCATCTTCGAGCAGCTTATCCTTCTCATCAATCCCGCAACCATCAATATATTCCATCACCAGCACGTGAACGGTCGTATATTGTTGATACAGAACCGGTGTCTGAACGAAATTGACATCCTTGTTTCTTCTGGCAAATTCTTCGATGTTCGCTGCTTCTGTCAGGAAATTCATCTCATCTCTTGTCACTGACCAGAGTTCATCAAGCACAAGATCAAAATCAGCCATTCCTTTCAGACTGATCGGCGGCATCAGTTTGATCGCTTTACGGATAAACTCAATGTCCCGTGCCATCATTTCATAAATGCCTTTTCTCTGGATTTTAACGACGACCTCTTCTCCTGTCTTCAGAACTGCTCTATGTACTTGCGCAATTGATGCAGAACCAATTGGTGTCTCTTCAATCGAAGAAAATACTTTCTTCCAAGAACGTCCGTAAGACTCGTCGATTACTGCTACTGCCTCCTCGAAAGGCATCGGCCTTGCATCTGTACATAACTCCATCAATTCGTCACAATAGGCTTTCGGAAGAACATCGGAATGAAGTGCCATAATCTGTCCGATTTTTACAAATGTCGGACCGAGATCCTCCATGATCAAACGAAGTTTCTTCGGACTTAGTCCATGTGTGATATTGTGCTTGCGAAGCACCGAAACAATCTCTCTAAATCTTGAACCATTCGTTCCCTTTTCTTTCTCACTCATTCCTCAACAACTTCTACTTCTTCTGCTGTATCGTCTGCGTCCACTTCTTCTGCCTCCGAATCTACAGTTGACTCTTTCTCCTTGATCTGAGCCTTCAGTGCTTCTAACTGCTCCGGTGTCATCTTATCAAGAAGTTCACTCAATTCCTCCGGTGTAGTAACTTTTACCTTCACATTCACATTGTTCTTTACAGTCTGTTTCAGATTGTGCTTGAGTTCTTCATTCAGAACCTTTCCCTGCTCCACTGTAAGCTCACCCTTTTTTACCATATCATCAAGAACATCCTTTGACTTCTCAGCAGTTATAGCAACTGCTCCGATTCCAGCCAGTATTACCTTCTTTAAGTTGTCTGTTAATTTCTCCATAATGCCTGTCTCCTTCCGTAAGTGATCTGTTTCCAGATTCAAAACTATAATTAGATTTTACAACTTTCTCGTCATCTCGTCTAGTATTCGAATCCATTTTCTGTGCTTGTTTCACAATAATTTAATAAAGACTTTATAATTTTCAAGACTTTTTCACAAAGAAATGCTTAAAATGTTACATTTTCAACCTTTTGTAACTTTTCTTTTTTATTTGTGCTTGTTAAAATAAAGACATAGTACATCGGGAATACCTCTAAAGCTTCCCGAAAATCTATTTTTAAAAAAGGAGATCGAAAATCATGGCAAACAGAATTATGTTAAATGAAACATCTTATCACGGCGCAGGCGCAATCAAAGAGATCGCTACAGAAGCAAAAGCAAGAGCCTTTAAGAAAGCTTTTGTATGTTCTGACCCTGATCTGATCAAATTCGGAGTTACAAAGAAAGTAACAGATATTCTTGATGAAAATGGACTTGCTTACGAAATTTATTCTGATATTAAAGCAAACCCAACAATCGAAAATGTACAGCACGGAGTAGAAGCATTCAAGAAAGCTGATGCAGATTACATCGTTGCAATCGGTGGTGGTTCTTCTATGGATACTTCTAAAGCAATCGGTATCATCATCGCAAACCCAGAGTTTGAAGATGTAAGAAGCCTCGAGGGTGTTGCACCGACAACAAAACCTTGTGTACCGATCATCGCAGTTCCAACAACAGCCGGAACAGCTGCTGAGGTTACAATCAACTACGTTATCACAGATGTTGAAAGAAAGAGAAAATTCGTTTGTGTTGACCCACATGACATGCCGGTTATCGCAGTTGTTGACCCGGATATGATGTCCTCTATGCCAAAGGGACTTACAGCTTCCACAGGTATGGATGCCCTGACACATGCAATTGAAGGATATACAACAAAAGCTGCCTGGGAAATGACAGATATGTTCCATATCAAAGCAATCGAGATCATCGGAAAATCTTTAAGAAGCGCTGTTGCAAATGAAAAAGAAGGCCGTGAAGGAATGGCTCTTGGACAGTATATCGCAGGAATGGGATTCTCTAATGTAGGTCTTGGAATCGCTCATTCTATGGCTCATACACTCGGTGCTGTATACGATACTCCACATGGTGTTGCATGTGCTATGATGCTTCCAATCGTTATGGAATACAATGCAGATTGTACAGGTGAGAAATACCGTGAAATTGCAAGAGCAATGGGCGTTAAAGGTGTTGACGACATGTCTGTAGAAGAATACAGAAAAGCTGCTGTTGACGCTGTTCAGAAACTTTCTGTTGACGTTGGAATCCCGACAAAGCTGGAAGCTCTGAAAGAAGAAGATCTGCAGTTCCTCGCTGAGTCTGCTCATGCTGATGCTTGTGCACCTGGTAACCCGAAAGATGCAAGCGTAGAGGATCTGAAGGCGCTCTTTAGAAAGCTTATGTAAATTGATTTCTGGTACACGGGCGAAAATGCTGAAATGTGATAAGGTGTAACTCCTTCGAAGGGTGACGCATCGAATCTGGCTCAGGGTTACGTGTACTGATAATTCTAGGAAAAACTTAAGATTACTAAATACAAAGAAAGGTTTGGAAAACTCGCTGCCGCTCAGACAGCTTCCAAACCTTTCTTTAACGTAATCTTAAGTTTTTCAAGTATTATCAAGCACACTCCACATTCACCATCTTCGATGCATCACCTTTCTGCGGTGATTCACTTTATCCTCTCATTTCCGGATTTTCTGTGGGCTGAAATAGATTTACGGAACGTGCAACGATTTAGAAGGATTCGTATAAATTTTCTGTGGACAGAAATGAATCTTTCTGAATATGAACTACAGTAATCCTCTTTCTTTAAATACCTGACATAATTCTGCGGGCATGGATTCGGAGAGGAATCTAGCCAGGGTTTCAGGGGTGGCTTTGTGGTTTCCGAGAACCCACTGGACGGTCATGTAGATGGAGCCCTGGCAGTACATTTCTAACTGGAAGCGAATCTTGTCAGACATCTTTTTCCCTGTATTTCCTTCAATCCGATCGGTGTAGAATTTTGTGATCAGCTCGAAATCATGATCACGCAAACAGTTCTGGTCGTCATTTTTAAATGCCGCACGAAAGAAAAGTGTTTCTTTCTGAATGTATTGGAATTTATTTACAAGGCTTTCATAGACTGTTTGTCCCTCTCCCATATGCTCAAAGGATTCAATCAGTATCTTATCAAAATACCAGTTGATCAGATCGTATTTATCCTGAAAATTCCGGTAAAAGGTCTGACGAGTCACTCCGCATTCTTCTGTGATCTCTTTCACAGTGATCTTCTCAACCGGTGCTTTTTTCATGCATTCTTTCATCGCCTCTGCCAGCCGATATTTTACTTTTTCTCCTGACTTGCTTATTTCTGCCATAATTTTTTCCTCTCCACTCCAAGCAATTCAAGTAATTCATTATGCGGATATTCTTCGTCTTCCTGATAAATATCCACATAGTTCATCGCCGCACCTCCGTCTACGAATGCCGGAAACAGAAATCCACATTGTGGTTCGCCCGGTTCGTATTCCCCACTCAACGGGCAGATTACACACAAAATGTATTCATACATTCTTTCGGATTCTCCCTGACGTATATGATCCAATCCCTTCGCCGGAATGTCATATCTGTCATGAAAAACATAGATCGCATAATCCTCATCTGCCTGATAATGTTCTCCGACAATCTCATAAAAGGTCTCCATCAGAGCATCATTTTTCAGACCGCAGGCACGCATCCCCATTAGAAGTTTCCACATACTGTCCGGATTTCTCCGATCATCACAAAACTTATATTCCTTCAAGTTTTTATTCGTCTTTGCAAACGGTACTTTCTTCGCAAGGGCCAGATTTTTCTCCTGTTCTGCAGGATTTAAGTTTAGAAAACTGGTGTTAAATGTTCCATCTATAAATCCGTCTATATCCATATAGCTTCCGGCGATCCGAGTGATCGATGTCCGTTTTACTGTCATCCGTCTGGTCAGCGCTAGCATATCTTCTCGATTAATCATAGTTTTCCCCTCCGTACTGTTCACTTCGAATCTCTGCTTATGTAGACAATTTCTTTAAAAAGTCTTCTGTCGTATCCTCTCTGTCAATCCTCGAAGCATTAATGGTTCTACTCCACTACTTTTTTCTTCCTCTTTTTCCTCTGCCTGCATGATCACATCACGTACCTTCTGCATTCTCTCGTCAAGAGCTGAACTGATCTGTGCACAATCCATCATCTCTTCTGCAAGATACTTACTCTGTTCTTCCGGAATACTCTTCTTATAACGAAGCTTATGCTCCAAACTCGCCCAGAAATCCATCGCAATCGTGCGAAGCTGAACTTCAACTGTGATCATCTTTTTCCCTTCTTTCAGGAAAATCGGAGTTTTTACAATCAGGTGAAGACTTCTGTAACCACTCGGCTTTGGATTCGCAATATAGTCTTTTTTCTGAATCAGAATTACATCATCCTGGTCAAGAAAGCATTTTGCAAGCTTGTAAATATCATCCTGAAATGCACAGATCACGCGCACACCGGCAATATCCTGAATATTTTCTTCGATTGCATCAATCGTCAATGGAATATTTTTACGACGAATCTTCTTCAACAGACTCTCCATTGATTTCACACGAGTCTTAATGCTCTCGATCGGGTTGCGGTCATACTCCAGGGAATACTGTTCGCTCAGCACCTTGAATTTCGTCTCAACTTCCATGATCGCACACTGATAATAAGCCATCATTGTGTTGACCGGCTTTAAATTCTCCTGTACAAAGTCAATAAATTCATCTGAAAGAAGACTGTTTCTTACAAAGTCCTCTCTTCTTTTCTCGATTCGTTCTTCTAATTCTCGTCTACCCATTTGTTTCTTTCATCTCTCTTTTCTTGCTTTTATAAGATTGATCTAATCAGATACTTCCATTCTGCCAGATATTCTCTAAGCATATTATTCGGCAGATACAATGGATTCGAGCCTGCAGCAATCGCTTCCGCTGATTTCAGCCCCTGTCCTTTTGTGATCTGCATCGCCCGAAACATATGGAAATCATTTGTGATAATTCCAACACTTGCTCCGTCTCTGATATATTTCTTACTGTTTTTTATATTCTGCTCTGTTGTCTTTGATTCGTCTTCCAGAATCAGACGGTCTTTCTCAATTCCGGCTGCTTCCATATAATCAGCCATCGCCTGCGCTTCCGTACACGGCTCGTTATACCCCTGTCCACCTGACACAATACAGATTGTCTCCGGATTCTTCTCCAGATAATCGATTGCTGTGTTCAGTCGATGCTTCAGCACCTTACTCGGTCCATCTGCTCTCACCTGTGCACCAAGCACTATGATGTAGTCCAGATTTCCATCTGCCTTCGCATGCATCTGACTAATAATGCATCCTTCGATAATTACAAAGGAAAATACAAACACGAGCAGTATTCCTCTTAATATCCACAACATCCACATCGGAATTCTTGCCCATCCATCCAGAAATGTAATCGCTGCGCATCCTCCAAGCAATGCAGCCAGTACAAACCAGATCAGGAAGAATCCTGTCCCTGATCCATTTCCACTCATCCAGAACCCATAACAGGCAAATAGCACTGCAAATAAAATACATATTATAGTTACTGTCATTTTCCGCTTTGTTCTCACTTTCCACTCTCTCCAAGAATCAGTCGAAGCAGTGTCTTATCAAGCATGATTGTCCGGTTCCATGGGTTCAAAATGATACCTTCAATCTCATTCACCTGTACAGCGGACTGAAATAATGGTTCGATTGCTGTCAAAAAGGTAGACATCACACGATCAGAACCTTTCAGTTCTTCTTCAAAACTTGTAAATGCACTCCACCACTTCTTTCCATCAGCTGTCTTTACTGCCTGTATCTTCAGTTCTTCTGCAACAGAAGGCTCTACCGCAAGAATCAATTGTCCTTCTTCTTTCATTCGTCTGCGGATCACTGTCAACGTATGTGCTAAAAGTTCCTGAGACGCTTCCTGCTGGAGCGCAGAAATTGCTTCCTCAATCTTCTCGTTTCCTTTCAGTCCTTCGTCTTTTGTATCGTTATTCTGTATCTTCATCCTCGCTGCTCCTTATAAATTCTTTATAGTTTAATAAGCATTAATATTCTAACACCAATATGCTCTAATCCCCCTTGTGACGGAGGCAGTAACACATCTCATGCTTTCATGTCTGATATCTTTTAAGTATATCATAAAAAAAGAGAATAGTGTGATATTTTAAATTTGTTTCACACTATTCTCTCTTTTTTTACTTTTATTAATATGACTTTGGATTCTTCACATTTATCTAAGACACAAGCTCCTGCATCAGCTCATGCACACTCATCATCTGATTGATCCGTCCGACATTGCTTCCGCAGAATACAAGTCCATTTTCCACATCACCTTTTACGGCATCAATCAGTGCCTTCGTGATACAATATGGAACTTTTACCGGATTACATTTCGCTAAGCAATTATAACATTTCTTAATAGGCTCTTTTTCTTTCTCAACACGCTCGATCAATGCGTTGCGGATGGCTCTTCCCGGCATTCCTACCGGACTTTGAATAATCTGAACATCCTCTTCTTTTGCATTGATATAGGCCTGCTTATACGCCTCTGACGCATCACATTCTTCTGTTGCCACGAACCTGCTCGCAATCTGGACTCCATCTGCTCCAAGTTCCAATGCGTGATCAATATCTGCCCTGTCGAAGATTCCCCCAGCTACAATTACTGGAATCTTCTTCTCGTATCGCTTTTCATACTCTTCCTTACAGGCAATGATCTGACGGATCTCCTCATCATAATCCATCGTATCAATCTCATCTAACTGCTCTCTTGAGAATCCAAGATGACCTCCAGCTTTCGGTCCTTCTACAACAAGGAAATCTGCTGTTCTGTCATACTTATGCGCCCACATTTTCAAGATCAGCTGTGCTGCTCTCTTAGAAGAAACAATCGGTGCAATCTTCGTTCTGCAAGTCTCACTGACCAACTCCGGCAGATTCATCGGAAGACCTGCACCGCTGATGATCACATCTGCGCCTGCTGCCACAGCCTCTTTCACATGCTCTGCATAATGTTTCAGCGCAACCATGATATTTACACCGACAAGACCATTTCCCTGCGCGATTTCTTTCGCTCTCTTGATATGCTTGTGGATTGCTCTGTTGTTACATGCAGCCTGATCCTTCTCAAATCCTTCCTCATCATAACCGATCTGTGCTGTCGAAATAATTCCTACTCCGCCTTCTTTCGCTACTGCTCCTGCGAGAGAGCTTCTGCTGACTCCAACGCCCATACCACCCTGGATGATCGGGAGCTTCGCAGTCAGATCACCTATTTTCAATTGATTGTTTATACTCATTTTCAATTCTCCTGTATTTTATTTTGAATTTCAAACTATTTTAAGTATAAACTATTTTGTTGAAATGTCAAGGAGTATTGATTCTACGGATTAATCCGCGGATTAAAACCCCCCGTTTTGATAGGCTCTTGCGATAACATATGATGGTTCATAAAATGCACTGCAATTATAATTATCTATCGTATCGCAGATTTCATTATTATATACGCGGATAATTCCATCTACATAATCTTCTTCCGGAACTAATGTATCAGAAATAAGACGCTGATATACTTTTCCCATTTCTAATGCTGTAGGTATTTTTTCTACCAATTCTTTATCAACTACTGTAATATCGAAATCACCTTCTACCAAACTATATTCCTCGATCCAATCATCCTCAACCTGCAAAGGATTCTCACAATGAAGCACATTTGCTACACTGATCAAATGCACTAGTGACTCCCTTCCAATTGCATTTACCACATATTTATTTCTCTGATGAATTCTTCGGGCAACACGTTCAATCATATAACAGATGAAATATAAATCATTTGTCTGTATTTCTTCATCTGGGAAGTACTTATTTGTCATAATGTTATGCTCCCTTCATAATGCACTGTTTGTAATGCTTCTTCCGTACAAAAAACTATCTGATGGGTAGGATATTTGAATTTAACCAAAGCCCAAAACGCTTCTTTCGAAATTTTATCTGCTGTATAATCCTCCACATAATCCCAAATCTGATCATCTGCCATAGGACCTTCTACAATATCATATGTGTGCATCTTTCCTCTTCGACAATTTACAACAAAATCAAGCCATTCTTCTGTCATTTCAGAAAAACAGAGAATCTTAAGTTCTGGATTTTTAAGATAACTATAATTATTTACGACAGATGCGCCTTTTTTTGTTAATGCCCAGCGTTTCGCTTGTTTTTCTATATTTGTACAATAAAAACCATATCCAAAATCCTTATAGTAACCATTAATAAGTATTTTGGGATTAGATACTTCTACATTACTCCCATGATAAATAATCGTGTTTTTCATTATGCTACCACCTCATTTTCTGCGGAATTATCGGCTCCGTTTTCGATTTCAAAATTCAATATATAAATTATAACAGAAATCTTACGCTAAAGGAATTTTTTCCAAAAAAACGCAAAAACATCGGTTGCTAAATCTGTATCGGAGCAACCGATGTTTTACTCTGTTTCCCATTCATTTCTTATATTTTTAATTAAGTCTAAAACAGCAACTCCCCCTGATTGAAACAGTTTCATTAATTCATTTTCAGCAAAATCCCCCTCTAGAATCGGTCCTTCCCTGTCAAAGCCCTTCAATTCCATTCTCTCCCATACTCGTAACCTAGTTCCTTCCTGCAGTAATATTACCAATTCCTTTCTGGAATGGCATCTGAATTACAGGAATGCTCCATACTATATTCTTTATAATTGAATCACTCTGGTTGAGACCTGGACTCATAAATATAAAACCGTTTTTTCGGGATACGAAGAAAATGTCAGCCAGAAACTTCTCTTCTCTACATTTTCCCAGTCTTTTTTATGAAACCATATGGAACATATTTCATACGGATACATAACTACTTTCTCTTCTCCTGGTTCTAATTTTTCTACCATAGAACTGTAATGTTCTGAATTGCCCATCAAAAGTTCCTGAGAAATTGCTGTTCCAACGCCTGTTGTCTCTAACGACAGATAAGTGATTGGCACTTCTTTTTCTTCCTCTGTTGTGTTCTTCAGACATACACTCACTTCTATAATTTTTGTATCATAATTCACTTTACTCGTATCTATCCCACTATTCTCATAAATTGCTGCCTGTTCTTCTGTGGACAGCCATTTTACTACATTCGCTGAGATTTTAACTCCATCCAGAAATTCAAGAGATTCTCCCTTTTCTGCTGTCTCAACTTTTCTTGCCGGATATTTTTGATTTATATTTCGATACCCGGCTATAAATCCACCAAATAATACAATTGCCGTCATAATGATGATGATCTTTTTTCTCATACACTCACCTATACTGTCATATGCTCTTTTATTTGTCCCATATCCATTCTAAAAATTTCATCTGAAACCTTTTCTAAAGTCTCCGTTGTATGACAGGATATAAGAATTAATGCTCCTCGTTCCTTTTCTTCACCGACAATCTGCCATAATATTTCTTCGCTCTTTTCATCTAATGCATTCGAAGGTTCATCTAAGATAATCAGTTCTGGTTTTTCCATGATTGCAGCTGCAATCCCTAGTTTCTGTTTCATTCCAAGAGAATATTTCCGATATTTTTTGTACATTACATCCTGCAGCCCCATTCTCTTTAAAACATCTTTCACCTCTGCCCCACTGATTTGTCCTTTAATTGACGCAAGCATCATTAGATTTTGAAATCCACTGTAAGAATCTAAAAAACCTGGTTTTTCAATAAACACGCCCACACTTGGAGGAAATGAAAACTCTTTTCCAAGAATTTTTCCATCAATCTTTACTTCCCCTGTAGTTGGAAGAACTAATCCGCAAATCACACGCATAAGCATGGATTTTCCACAACCGTTTTTCCCCTGCAATCCATAAACCTTTCCTCTTTCCATAGAAAGTGTAATTCCGCTGAGGACCTCATCTGTTCCAATTTTTTTACTGATATCTGTAAGTTCAAGATACATATTTCCCCTTCTTTCTTTAAAACAGATCTTTTCTTTTTAAAATTTGATATCCAATTACAGCCATAAAGAAAATAATTCCCACACTAACTGCTCCTTGTGTCAGAAATCCAACATCATCCATAGCAAACATCATCTGACGTGTACACATAAAATAATTTCCTATTAAAAACGGATGGATCTGATATACACTTGAAACTAAAATAACAATAGAAACCAAAATTCCAGTTACTGCATTAATTACTAATGATACAATATACTGAATATAAGTAAGTGCCAGCAATGCCACAAAAAACACAAGAACCATTGAAAAAATACGGAAATTATTTTTGTTGATTTCCAGTCCCAGATAATCCTTTAGTAACTCTAAATTTATCCCTTCTACAGCACTCTTCGTACAAAAAGAAAAAACAAGAAATGCTATTGCTGTCACTGCCAGATATCCCATACATTCCAGCCAAATTTTCAAATGAATTTCCATCCACCACTGTTTTCTGCTTTTCAGACGTAAGAGCATTTGCTGTTCGTATTTTTTTGAGAGCTGTACTGTCAGTTTTCCAATCAGTAAAACAAAATAAATCAAATACAACGACCAGTACGGTGGAATATTAAAAGTCTCTTTTCCTTCTGATTGTGTATAAGGAACTGTCCCCTGAAAAAAGCAGATTACATAATCCCAAAAGTGAAGTTTCCACTCCTGTCCATTCACAGTATTATATTGTTGGATCAGATTACGAAAATCTACACACTGCACGAGAACCAGCAAAAATACAAAGCCATACTTTTTCCAACTTTCTTTAAAAAATATTTTCAAGTGAACTTTCCACATGGCCTCATCTCCTATCTCCAGATATCTCTCCACTCAATCACCTTTTCCCCTATCAGTTTCTCGATGAATAAAACGACAATCCCAATCAGAATAATTCCTAACCACTTGCCTGGTATATTCCATGATGTCTGCCAGACTGCGAACAGGCTAAAATAGATCTTTCCATAGCGAAGTGCCTCTATTCCGATTGGAACCAAAAGAACAATCCAAATAAAAAACAGAGTCTTTGGATACCACAAAAAAATATCTACCATTACAAAAAGTAAGATCAGTTTTAAAACATACATCAACCAGATAACAACAGCTACAGATAAAAAATTGGACTTTACAACGTTTCCTGTCTGACCAAAATAAACACTTTCCATAGTATCCCAATTGATCAGATTTCTGCTAAAGATCCAGCCAGTAAATGTAGCCATTAGGATAATTATAAAAGAAACCCCAGCAGCATATACCAGACTCTCCTTCAGTTGTTGCTGAAACATTCTTTTTCTCGATTGATACCGTAAGATATATTGAATGTTCAGACTGTCCTGTTTGCATCTGATTACGAAAAAAAGTACAAACGGAAATATGGTCAATCCACTATAAAGTGCTCCCTGCTGTGCAATAACATAGTCTATCGTACTGGCCGAAAGATTATAAAACTGATACATCTTCTCCTGCTCGGACACTGTCCAAAAAGAACAAACTATCATCCAGATCAGTTCAGCTGTCAGAAGCCATCTATGTTTTATCAAAGAATCTCTCACATGATAAAATGTCTGTTTTGATTTAGAATACATCTTCCTTCGCCCCTTTTTTCATAAATACAAAGAACGTTACTGGAATTCCAATCCCCATTGAAACCACTGGAATCCACCATGCGACGATTCCATGTCCCGGCTGAACCCAATATACACTGGAATAGTCAATATGATTTGTAATTGTACAGATAACATGCAGGATCAGCTGTACAAAAAACGGAAAAATCAATACGACAATTTTATAATCTGACAAAAAACTTACAGACAAACAAACACAAGCCCAAATTCCTGCCATCAGAAATTGAAGTACCAGAAAAAACATTGTATATATCATAGGATGCGTAAAGAAAATCTTATAAAACAGCATCAACGGTGTAAGTATATTCTCTCCCATTGTTGAAAGCGGTGCTAAGTTTGGCAGAAGAACCAAACTGCACATTAAATTGAAAATCAATGGAACAAGAACTGCAATTCCCCCACTCAGAAAAGCAACAACATATTTTGCTTTGAGATAATCTTCTCTCTTTGTTCTCATATAAATATTTTTTATTAATCCCCCTTTACAATCATCAAAATAAGACGTTCCAAACGGAAGACTTGCAAGAATAGGGAGGATTAAAAAGAAAACAAAGCCTTCCAAATTTGACGGGCTTCCAGCCATCCATGTTTCCACAGCACTATGTGGCGACAGAATTGGAAATTCGTTATAGAAATTCGTTAGATTAGCTCGATAGGCGGGGATTATTTCCCGGATTACATGTGCAATTCCAAGCACAGTTCCTATCAGCATGGATAATACCATCCCCTTTCCGCTCATTGCCCGTTTCATCTCTGTCTTAAAAATCTGTTTCATGCTTTTCCCTCTTTCTTAAATTATATTTTCAAAGGGAAGAGAAAGGGGATGCTATTTTGTTGGAAAGACCACCTTTACGTCATCAATTCAGTACAATATAGCGCCGGATATCGTAATCTGGATTATCAATGACAGCTCCGGTCGGATTAATTTCCAAATACATTGCTTCTGAGTCTAACAATGCATCATTTACAACAAAAATCATCGGCATTACTTTTTCTTCCTCTGGTGCAAAAGTTTCAGCATAATAATTATGATTCAATATTCGCGGTTTTTCCTCCCCCAAATAAGTTACTTCGCCTATATAGTCACTGTACTTTGATGGTGCCGAAAGAAACCTCAGGCGTATATATCCCCAGATAAGATCGTTTTCTATCGTTTTACTACTTTGATTTTTTACAGAAAGATTGACTACAACGTAAGAAAAATCATTTGTAATATTTCCTTGTTCATCTAACACTGCTCCCGGATAATCTGCAAGATTTTTCCCTTCCGGAAGTGCATACCCCGGATACTCCTTTCCTTTTGTCCATGATAAAACTGTGAAACTATAATAAGTGCTTTTTATCGTGTTTCCTGTTGAAACTATATTTTTTTCATCGACTCCGAGTTTGTTTGCAAATTCTTTAGATACTTCATCTGGCTCCTCTTTTTGGGCTACCACATCAAGACTTTTTTTAAATTCATTTTCTTTTTCTATATTCTCCTTACTTATGCTACCTGTTCCGCTTTGTAAGAAATTAACAGATAGTAACACGAGTATAATGACAAGAGAAACACCCGCACAAGTTATTATTTTCTTCTTCACAAATATCTCCTTCCGGCATTCCTTCCCGACATAAACGACTCCCGTATGACACATTCTTTCACTTATTTCATAACAACCTCCTGTATCATTCAAATTTAAATACAAATTTTCAAGATCTTTTTCATTGACTATCCATGCCATATTGACTTGAACACTCTCACCAGGCTTTAACGATGGAATATAATTCTTTCCTTTACCATAGTCATCTTGTACACTGCAATAGGTCATTTCAGCTGTTTTTGCAACACCGTCGCTTATATAATAATCATAATCCGTACCAGCTTCTGTACCAGGCATGTAAATAGTATATGTTCCATCATCCTGCTTCGAAAGAGCAATCAGTGTGCCCATGTAGATCATATGATTAAGTTCTTCCTCCGATGTATTTGTGTATGTGACCGTCGTAAACAGTAATTTCTGATTCATGTTTTCTTCTCTCACAACTGAATCCAGATTGTTTACACCATCCCCCTTTTTCATATAGGATAAATGATTCTGTACTAATTTTCCATTTGCATCAACTGCCGTCTTCCAGGCATCCGGAATTTTATCATTGTCTAAAATCTGTAAATCATCTGCGACCTTTATTTTATCTACACGAACTGTCACCTTATCTGTATTTATGTAATTTCCATTATTATCTTCAGCATGAGATTCTAAATTAAAAGTTTCTCCAATTTGATGAACCGGTAACTGGCCATTTACTAAAGATTTCTTATCTGCATAAACTGTCGGATCAATAATATCACTCCAGGCAGTCATGTCAGCAGTTTTGATCATTTCGTCCTCTTCCGTAATCACAATATTTTCCGCAAACTTATATGCTTCTTCTTTTGAAATCGTATTTCCAATATAGAGTGTCAAAACACGATATTCTTCCGGACACAGAAGATAAATTCTTTGATCAAATGAGTTTTCTCCCTCTGCTGTATTGTATTTGAGATAAATTCCATCATAGGATCCAAAAACATGGTTTTCACTTTCTATAACATTTCTATCCAACAATGATTTATCCATACTCTTCTCATCCATCAAAGCCGTACGAATGGCTATCCCTTCTGTATCAGGTGCATCTTTATAGACTAAACCTAACTGGTTTTCTTCGTCCGTCCATTCCATCCCCTTCGGAATATAGTTTGATGTAACAGAGATTTTGTGAATCTCTTCCGGAAGTTTTACGTCTTCAGAATTCTCATCTGATTTTATGGTGGTTAAAGTACCGTAGTTTCCCTGTTTTTCAAGGTACATATGATAAAACTTTGTTCCTGCATAAGCAACGGTTGATGTTGCAATAATGCACACAGCTGCCGCAGCCGCTACCCTGCTTATGCTTCGGTTAAACTTGCTTTTTCTCTGTATTGGCGTAATGTTTGATGAATTTACTTGTTTTTCTACTTCTTCTTGAATCATATCATGAACAAAGTCCGGAATATCAGGAAAGTCGTTTTTTAATTCATCTAATCTCATACAAAAATCTCCTCCAATTGAATCTTCTTTTTCAGCGTTTTCCGTGCCCTTACAAGTCTCTTTTGTACAGCACCTTCGGATATCTCAAGAATCTGAGCAATCTCTCTTATATTGAACTCCTCCATATAATAAAGAATCACTGGAATCCTCAGTTCTTCTTTCAGTTCGTTCACAGCTCTATATAATTCACTGTAATCCCGATTCTCTTTAGGTTGCTTCCTATTTTCTGCATATCCTTCATCCAAAGGTTCATTGACATTGATACGCCTTGCAATGTTATAACATTCATTGAACAATATCCGCATCAACCAGGTCTTTGCATAGCGATCTTTTTTTAGTGTATCTATTTTAGAAAATGCTTTCACAATCGATTCTTGTATTGCATCAGCACAATCCTGGTCATCTGACAAAATTGTTTTTGCTGTTGCATACAATTGTCGCTCTGATGAAAGAATCAATTCTCCAAGTGCCTCCTTCGTCAATTTGTTACCCCCTTTTTGCCAGCCAGCTTTTATTTACATAGATTAGACGGATTTAAAATGAAAATATCCCCTTAATTTTAAAAAAATATTTTTTTTTGCAATTTTCTTTATATTATCTCATAGATTGTACCTCTTTCGTGTAAAAGAAATTTCTTGGATAACATTTTCCCAATATAAAGTTAACAAAGAATGTGCCTCGGCACATTCTTGCGCCTGCGGCGGTCGCTTGCGACACCTACCTTGTATGCTGCAGTGCGCATCCTAAGCGGAGCGTTTTTAATATATTAGGAAAGGACTTTCCTTATATATTAAAAAATCTCCCCTCACACTGAATGGGATCTAATTGATTCCATCAGATATGAGGGGAGATTCTATTTTTTATAATTCACTTGTCAGTGTACTTCCAAAGAAGCTTCTATGTATAATCTACTAACAACTATAATTAAGCGTTCTTCTTAGCAATTGCTGCCTGTGCTGCTGCAAGACGAGCGATCGGTACACGGAATGGTGAGCAAGATACATAGTCAAGTCCGATGCTGTCGCAGAACTCTACAGAGCTTGGATCTCCACCGTGCTCTCCACAGATACCTACATGCAGGCTTGGGTTAACCGGTTTTCCGAGTTCGATAGCCATCTTCATAAGCTTACCAACACCTGTCTGGTCGAGTTTAGCGAATGGATCGTTCTCGAAGATCTTAGCGTCATAGTAAGCATCAAGGAACTTACCAGCATCATCACGGGAGAATCCGTATGTCATCTGTGTAAGGTCGTTTGTTCCGAAGCAGAAGAAGTCAGCTTCTTTTGCGATATCGTCAGCTGTAAGAGCAGCTCTTGGGATCTCGATCATTGTACCAACCTCGTACTCAAGGTCGCTTCCAGCTGCTGCGATCTCAGCGTCAGCTGTCTCTACAACGAATTTCTTAACGTATTTGAGCTCTTTGATATCTCCAACAAGTGGGATCATGATCTCTGGTTTAACGTTCCAATCCGGATGAGCTTTCTTTACATTGATTGCTGCACGGATAACAGCACTTGTCTGCATCTTAGCAATCTCTGGATATGTAACTGCAAGACGGCATCCACGGTGTCCCATCATTGGGTTGAACTCGTGCAGGCTGTCGATAATAGCTTTGATCTGGTCAACTGTTTTGCCCTGAGCGTCAGCCAGTTTCTTGATGTCCTCTTCCTCTGTAGGAACGAACTCATGAAGCGGTGGGTCAAGGAAACGAATTGTAACCGGGTTACCTTCAAGAGCTTCATAAAGTTTCTCGAAGTCTCCCTGCTGCTCTGGAAGAATCTTAGCAAGTGCTGCTTCTCTTTCTTCAACTGTCTCTGCACAGATCATCTCACGGAATGCGTCGATTCTGTTGCCTTCGAAGAACATATGCTCTGTACGGCAAAGTCCGATACCTTCTGCACCAAGCTCACGAGCTTTCTTAGCGTCAGCCGGTGTATCAGCGTTTGTACGAACTTTCATAGTTCTGTACTTGTCAGCCCATCCCATGATTCTTCCGAACTCACCAGCGATTGTAGCGTCTACAGTCGGGATGATTCCGTCATAGATAGCACCTGTGGATCCATCAAGTGAGATTGCATCTCCCTCGTGGAATTCTTTTCCACCAAGTGTGAATTTCTTATTAGCTTCGTCCATTGTGATGTCACCACAACCAGATACGCAGCATGTTCCCATTCCACGAGCAACTACAGCTGCGTGAGATGTCATACCACCACGAACTGTCAGGATACCCTGAGCAGACTTCATACCTGTGATATCTTCTGGTGATGTCTCAAGACGAACAAGGATAACTTTCTCTCCTCTTGCAGCCCACTCTACAGCGTCATCAGCTGTGAATACGACTTTACCACAAGCAGCTCCTGGAGATGCTCCAAGTGCTTTAGCCATTGGTGTAGCAGCTTTCAGTGCTGCAGCGTCGAACTGTGGGTGAAGCAGAGTATCGAGGTTACGAGGGTCGATCATTGCAACAGCCTCTTCCTCTGTTCTCATTCCTTCATCTACAAGATCACAAGCGATCTTAAGAGCAGCCTGAGCTGTTCTCTTACCATTACGTGTCTGAAGCATGTACAGTTTACCGTGCTCTACAGTGAACTCCATGTCCTGCATATCTCTGTAGTGTTTCTCCAAAGTGTTGCAAACTTCTTTGAACTGTGTAAATGCTTCTGGGAACTTCTGCTCCATCTCGGAAATGTGCATTGGTGTACGAACACCGGCAACAACGTCCTCGCCCTGAGCGTTTGTCAGGAACTCTCCGAACAGACCGTTCTCTCCTGTAGCTGGGTCACGTGTAAATGCAACACCTGTACCACAGTCATCTCCCATGTTACCAAATGCCATCATCTGAACGTTAACAGCTGTTCCCCATGAATAAGGGATGTCATTGTCACGGCGGTATACGTTAGCTCTCGGGTTATCCCATGAACGGAATACAGCCTTAACAGCTTCCATAAGCTGAACCTTAGGATCTGTAGGGAAGTCCTCACCGATCTTCTCTTTGTACTCAGCTTTGAACTGCTCTGCAAGTTTCTTAAGATCATCAGCGTCAAGCTCTACGTCAAGTTTAACACCCTTCTCTTCTTTCATCTTGTCAATCAGTTCTTCGAAGTATTTCTTACCAACTTCCATAACTACATCAGAGAACATCTGGATGAATCTTCTGTAGCAGTCCCAAGCCCAACGTGGGTTGCCTGAAGCATTTGCCAGTGTTTCAACAACCTCTTCGTTAAGTCCAAGGTTAAGAATTGTATCCATCATACCAGGCATAGAAGCTCTAGCTCCTGAACGTACGGAAACGAGAAGCGGGTTCTCTTTATCTCCGAATTTCTTACCTGTAATTCCTTCCATCTTATCGATAGCTTCCATGATCTGAGCCATAATCTCATCGTTGATCTGTCTGCCATCCTCATAATACTGTGTACAAGCCTCTGTTGTTACTGTGAATCCCTGTGGTACAGGAAGACCCAGATTTGTCATCTCTGCCAGGTTTGCGCCTTTTCCACCGAGAAGGTTTCTCATATCTGCGTTACCTTCAGTGAACATATAAACCCATTTTGCCATGATCAATGACCTCCTAAAATAATTTTTACAAATAAAATAATTTTATTTCGCATATAATATTTTAATGGTTTTATACTTATGAGTCAAGTCTTTTGTCCGTAATTATATACAATTTTTACAAATACTTTTTGTATACTTTTCATACGGGTTAACCTATTCTTCAGGATTTGTAAACACATTGTCTATTATGCTGTCATTTTGCATATTTGCATAAATCCTCATACAATGTACAACATGCACAAAAAAAATAGTTGTCCAAGCTTTATAAGAACTTGGAAACAACTATTTTTTGTGATTAATATACAATTTTCGGCATTTATCTCATTTCTTCAATAAATGCTTTATACCCCTTATAAGCTTCATATACATCTGCCTTGCTTGTCACTTCCCACGGTGCATGCATACTCAACACTGCGACACCGCTGTCGATGACTTCCATGCCATAATTTGCCATAATATAAGCAATTGTTCCACCACCGCCGGCGTCAACCTTTCCAAGTTCAGCAAACTGGTATGCAACGCTCTGTGCATCCATTGCATTTCTGATCTTCGCAAGATATTCTGCGTTCGCGTCATTGGAACCGCTCTTTCCACGGGCACCCGTAAATTTATTAAATACGAGTCCTTTTCCAAAGAATGCAGAACTGCGTTTTTCAAACACTTCAGCATACATCGGATCGTAAGCTGCGCTCACATCAGAAGAAAGCATTCTGGAGTTCATCAGTGCTCTTCTGACTTTCAGGTCAGACTCCCCTTCTGTCAAAGCTAGAAGTTCTGCAACTGTATTTTCAAAGAAGCGGGAATGCATTCCTGTTGCACCGACACTTCCGATTTCTTCTTTATCTACGAGAATGCAGCATGCTGTATGCTCTACTTCTTTCACATCGAGCATTGCAAAAAGGGATGTGAATGCACACACACGGTCATCTTGTCCGTAAGCAAGCACCATACTGCGATCCAATCCACAGTCGCGAGCCTTTCCTGCCGGAACAATTTCAAGCTCTGCGGAGAGGAAATCCTCTTCCTCCATGTCATAATATTGTTTCAGAAGATTGATTACATTTGCTTTTACAGCCTCTTTTTCCTTTTCTTCTAATGTTTCATCCTGCTCAATCGGACGGCTTCCGATCAGAAGGTCAAGTTTTTCCCCTTCCACAACCGTTGCAGCCTTTTTCTCCATCTGTTTCGATGCGAGATGGATCAGCAGATCTGTGATAACAAAGACCGGATCATCTTCTTTCTCACCGATGCTCACCTGAACAGTTGTGCCATCTTTCTTTGCGATCACTCCATGAAGTGCAAGTGGAAGTGTCACCCACTGATATTTCTTGATTCCACCATAATAATGTGTATCAAGATAAGCAAACTCTTCATTCTCATACAATGGATTCTGTTTTACGTCAATGCGTGGAGAATCAATATGAGCTCCAAGAATATTCATACCTTCTGTCAACGATTTTGTACCCATATGAAACAGCGCAATTGTTTTGTTCATACATACTGCATACAGTTTATCTCCGGCTTTCACTTCTCCACCGTTTTTAATGACATCTCTGATATCCTTATATCCCTCTGCTTTTGCCTTTTCAACTGCCAATGTAACACACTCGCGCTCTGTCTTGCCGGCATCAAGGCAGTTCTTGTATTCTGTATTCACCTGTTCTAATCTGTCCAGCTCTTTCTTACTGTAAGTTGTCCATGCATTTTTTCTGTCCATGTCATTCTCCTCCTGTTCTATCTTTCATGCTATGTGAACTACCCATTGTCTTAAGCCAATGGGCTTCCTGCTTCAAATAGCATATATAAAGAAACAGCCCAAACTGAATCCACAAGCTTACCTGTGAACTACAGTCCGGGCTCTTCTCATTTATCTTACCACTCGAATTTCTTCTCGAAGTATGCTTTCAGATCTTCAATCTTAACTCTTTCCTGTTCCATTGTATCACGGTCACGTACTGTAACAGCTCCGTCTTCCTCAGAATCGAAGTCATATGTTACACAGAATGGAGTACCGATCTCGTCCTGACGACGGTAACGTTTTCCGATATTTCCACGATCATCGAACTCACAGTTGTAGTACTTGGATAACTCTGCAAATACTTTCTCTGCGCCTTCGTTCAGTTTCTTGGAAAGTGGGAGCACACCGATCTTAACCGGAGCCAGTGCCGGATGGAAATGAAGTACAGTTCTCATATCCGGTTTCTCTTCTGTTCCGATATTCTCCTCATCATATGCACTGCAAAGGAATGCAAGTACAACACGGTCAGCACCAAGTGATGGCTCGATAACGTATGGAATGTATTTCTCCTTTGTCTCATCATCAAAGTATGTCATATCCTGTCCGGATACATTCTGATGCTGAGTCAGGTCATAATCCGTACGGTCAGCGATTCCCCACAGCTCGCCCCATCCGAATGGGAAAAGGAACTCAACGTCTGTAGTAGCCTTACTGTAGAAGGAAAGCTCTTCCTGATCATGGTCACGGTAACGTACTTCCTCATCTTTCAGTCCAAGAGATGACAGCCAGTTCAGGCAGAAGCTTTTCCAGTAATCAAACCACTCAAGGTCTGTGTCCGGTTTGCAGAAGAACTCAAGCTCCATCTGCTCGAACTCTCTTGTACGGAATGTAAAGTTACCCGGTGTGATCTCGTTACGGAAAGACTTACCGATCTGTCCGATACCGAATGGAAGTTTCTTTCTGGATGTACGCTGTACATTCTTAAAGTTTACAAAGATACCCTGTGCTGTCTCAGGACGAAGGTATACTGTGTTCTTCGCATCCTCTGTAACACCCTGGAATGTCTTGAACATCAGGTTGAACTGACGGATATCTGTAAAATCATGCTTTCCACAAGTCGGACATGGAATGTTATTATCCTCGATAAATGCTGCCATCTGCTCCTGTGTCCATCCGTCTACAGAGCTCTCAAGCTCGATTCCATTCTCTGCTGCATAATCTTCAATAATCTTATCTGCACGGAAACGCTCATGACACTGCTTACAGTCCATCAGCGGATCACTGAATCCTCCAAGATGTCCGGAAGCAACCCATGTCTGTGGGTTCATAAGGATTGCACAGTCAACTCCAACATTGTATGGATTCTCCTGAATGAACTTCTTCCACCATGCTCTCTTCACATTATTCTTAAGTTCAACACCAAGATTACCATAATCCCATGTGTTGGCAAGTCCGCCGTAGATCTCAGAACCCGGATATACGAATCCTCTTGACTTTGCAAGTGCTACGATCTTGTCCATTGTCTTTTCAACCATTGTATGTTCCTCACATTCTTCTTTATCATTTACATTATTTACATAACTTATGCACTCCGGTTGATCTTTTCACAGAAGTTATTCACATCTTCCTTTAAAGATATTCCCCTTTGTACATCAATGTTTCCTATTATAACGACTAATGCCTTATTTTTCAAGCTGTTTTGGGTACTTCTCTTTATGTTTCCGCTTATATTCATACATAACTTCATCTGCTCTTTGCAGAATCTCATCTGTAGAAACAATATCATGTCTTTCAGGGAGTTCTATAATACCATAACTGAAACTCTTCGGATAATCACCAGCACCTTCCCGACGAAACGCTTCATGTATATTTCTAAACTTTTCCTGCATGGTCTCTTGAGAGCAGTTCAAAAGCACAACACAGAACTCATCACCGCCAAGACGCACGAACAAATCTCCCGGCCGGATATTTGCCTTCACCGTCTCAACAAAATACAGCAGGTAACGATCCCCTTCCTGATGCCCGAAATGATCATTCACATATTTCAAATGATCAAGATCACAATAACAAAAAACAATCTTCTCGCCTGTAGCAAGCATCATCTCCACCCGTTCATGGAACAGATGACGATTCCCTATCCCTGTAAGTTTGTCTCTGTAAGCCTCTTCTTCAAGTTCCTCTTCTCGTTCTTTCAACTGCTTTGTCATTGTATTAAATGCTTCTGAGAATTCTCCCAGATAAGAAACGCTCTGAGAATAATCTCCTTTCGCCACCTACTTTGCCTGCCAGGTGAGATGGTTCAGATTCGCATGGATATTCTTCAGATTCTCACAGAGGAAATTATCTCGCCCCGGTGCTTCAATTGACAAATTTCCCTTTGAAATCTCCGCCGAATAACGCTTCATCTCTTTCACCGCCTTGTCGAGATATTGCAGTCCCATTCCAAGCTTATGAAAAGATTCATCCAGGCATTCAAGATCCAGCTTCGCATTCTCAGAATCATATATAATATCCCGCAGATATTCAAATAATATCTCACAGTTTTTCTCTTCCATAACTCTAAATGTCACCTTCTCTTACATCTGCCTGAAAACGGCAGACACGGCCTCCTGTAGCCCAGCAGTCCGTTTCCACTGCTACATATTTCTTTCCAGAGTATAAAGATAAAATTCCAGAAATAAATCCTTCATCATAATTGCAGACAGTCTCACCAAGCACCGGAAGTCCCGAACAGTCCGCATCTTCCGAGACGGTCAGAATGATCTTCCCGGTCTCCTCGTCTACTGATTCAATACGGAGTACTCCAATCTTCATTTCTGCCATCTTCTTCTGGAGTTCGCCCACAAACTGATCCAGCGGCTGATTCAGATTCAGCATCTTACGTGCAAAAAATTCTCCCGCTTTCCTTCCCGCATTCCGGAAAATCTCAACCTGCTCCTCTCTTCCGTAACGTACCGCAAGCTCATCCTTTATAGAATATTCCAATAACCGATATACAATCACAGGGAGTTCTCCTCCAAGATTCCCCCTGCTGTTCTCATCATATTCAAGGTAGTCTTCGAAAGAAATCGGTTTCTTCTCCTTCATAAAAATGTTCTCGTCCATCATTTTTCTCTTTTCTTTCCTCTGCTACTATTACATTTACAACAAAATACACTCGTTTCACACTGTCATGTGACAGGTGATATAACCGTAGTATAGCATGATTTTTTTCATGATTCAACAATTGCATAATGTCTTAAATGTTGTTGAGAATTTTTAAATAATCCCCCAAATATCACAGCAATGTCTGCAGTATCTCCAGAGACTTGAACTCCTTATCTACATACATCTTCATCAACCGTCCCATCACGCGTCCAAACTTCTCCAGCACTTCCGGCTTCACGTTAAATGTATATAATTTCTCAATTGTACTGGATTCAATATACTGCATCGTATACAGCGTAGAACCGTCAAGAAACATTCCGTCTCTCACTTCTCCGTCACATTCATTACACACAAGTCCGCCCTTCGCCGCGCTGAACACTGCCGGCCTCGTCCGGTCGCCACACTGTACACACTGGAACACCTGCGGTCCCTGTCCGTTGATTGTCAGCACTTTCAACTCGAAAATGTAACGGATCAACTGATTCGGAAGATGTGGATTTGTCAGCGCACGCATCGTCTGATAAAGTAATTTTAAAAGTTCCCGCTCATCATTCCGTTCCCTCGCATAGTAATTCGCAACCTCAAGGAAATAAAAGCCATAATATGCGCCTACCACATCTGCTCTCAATTCCGAAAAATAATTGGATACATTTACAGACTGAATTGTGTAGGAAGAACGACCTTCATACATCGTGAATTCACCGAAAGTAAATGGATTCACCGCTCCCACCAATGGACTGTTCGGTCTTCTTGATCCCTTTGCAAAGGCTGAGATCTTCCCCTGTTCTTTTGTAAGTATGACAACTCTGCGGTCGTACTCGCCCACCGGTGCGACAGAAAGCACCATTCCTGTCAAAACGATCTGATTCACGATGAAATTCACCTTCTTTCTGCTATATTTGTAAAGATGTTGGAGACAAAACCCACAACTACGATGCCTGCGGATACTTCGTGCAACGCATTTCCAATATCTTCTAATATATCCGATTTCGCGTGTAAATACAAGGAGATGTTCTAGGGGGGATTTTTTTTGGATATGAGTTTTCCTTGATTCCCTGAATCTGCTTTTCAATTATTCCCATATCATATTCTTCAGCGTATTAGCGACTTACGTCGCTAGATATGCTAAAAAGCGGCAGCCACCAACCTCTCAGTCAGCAGCTACCGCTCTCATCATTCTTTTTATTCTTTATCTTCAAAGGCTTCTTTCATCTTATCCATGAATCCTTTTTTCTTGCCCTTTTTCTCTGATTTCTCAGATTTTGTAGCAAGGTCATCATGCTGATGAAGTGTATTTCCACTAAGCTCATCGAATTTTCTCAGAGCCTCTTTCGCCTCTGCGCTTAATCTCTCCGGTGTCTGGATCACTAATGTTACATAATGATCTCCTCTTACCTGAGTATTTCTAAGGGATGGAACTCCCTTTCCCTTCAGACGTACTTTTGTATCTGTCTTTGTTCCCGGTTTTACTGTGTAGAGAACGTCTCCGTCTACGGTTGGAATCTTCACATCACCACCGAGTGTAGCCACTGCGAAAGAAATCGCAACGGTTGAGAAGATATGCATATCCTGTCTCTGGAAGATTGGGTGTCTGGATACGTTAACCTCAACGAGGAGATCTCCTCTCGGTCCGCCATTAACTCCCGGTTCTCCTTTTTCACGGATGCGTACACTCTGTCCGTTATCGATACCTGCCGGAATCGTAACTTTGATCTTCTTTCTGCTGGATGTATATCCTGTACCTGCACATTTCGGACATTTCTCTTTCACGATCTTACCGGAACCACCACAGTTAGGACACGTCTGTACATTCTGTACGGTTCCAAAGAAGGACTGGGATGTATATACAACCTGACCTTTACCACCACACTTCGGACATGTCTCCGGTGATGTTCCAGGCTTTGCACCTGTGCCGTGACAGTCTTCGCAAGGATCTTTCAGCACAAGATCCAGTTCTTTCTCGCATCCGAAGACAGCTTCCTCGAATGTGATACGGATACTCTTTCTGATATTAGCCCCTTTCATAGGACCGTTGCTTGCGCCGCCTCTTCTAGAGCCACCGAACATATCTCCGAAGATATCTCCGAAAATGTCGCTGAAATCTGCTCCATTGAAGTTAAATCCGCCGCCGAATCCACCTGCTCCGCCGCCGGCACCGCCATCAAACGCAGCGTGGCCGAACTGATCGTACTGACGACGTTTGTCAGCGTCACTCAGAACGGCATAGGCTTCGGAAGCCTCTTTGAACTTTATTTCTGCTTCTTTATCCCCTGGATTCATATCTGGATGGTACTTCTTCGCAAGCTGGCGGTATGCTTTCTTGATTGTAGCATCATCTGCATCTTTGCTTACGCCGAGCACCTCATAATAATCTCTCTTTGCCTCTGCCATAACACAAATACTAACCTTTCTGTATCTCTTTCTTAACCTCAAGAAATTCTACGAAGCTACAAAGCTCCGTAGAATTTCTCTTCATGCTTCATTTATCTGATGCCCTGCTGCCTGTTTCTCTTCTGTCTTACCGGCATCTTTTCTATATTTTAGACTTCTTTGTAGTCTCCGTCTACAACATCATCACCCTGGAAACCATCCGGAGCCGGACCAGCTTCTGGTGTAGAACCAGCCTGTGCACCTGCTGCAGCACCTGCCTGCTCATACATCTTTGTGAACAGTTTCTGTGCGCTCTCCATCAGTTTTTCTTTCGCAGCTTTGATCTCTGCTACCTGCTCTTCTGTTGTGTTCTCCGGAGCAGATTTTGCAAGGATATCTTTCAGTGCCTGAACGTCAGCCTCTACAGCTGCCTTCTCTGTAGCATCGACTTTGTCGCCAACCTCTTTGATTGCCTTCTCTGTCTGGAATACCATAGCGTCTGCTTCGTTTCTTGTATCGATTGCTTCTTTACGTTTCTTATCCTGAGCCTCGAATTCAGCTGCTTCTTTTACAGCTTTATCGATATCGTCATCAGACATATTAGAACCTGCTGTGATTGTAATATGCTGCTCTTTACCTGTTCCAAGATCCTTAGCAGATACATTTACGATACCATTTGCATCGATATCGAATGTAACTTCGATCTGCGGGATTCCACGTGGAGCCGGCGGGATTCCATCAAGTCTAAACTGTCCGAGGGACTTGTTGTCTCTTGCGAACTGTCTCTCACCCTGTACAACGTTGATGTCTACAGCTGTCTGGTTATCTGCTGCTGTTGAAAAGATCTGGCTCTTCTTTGTCGGGATTGTTGTATTTCTCTCGATCAGTCTTGTAGCTACACCACCCATTGTCTCGATAGACAGTGACAGTGGAGTTACATCAAGAAGAAGGATATCTCCTGCGCCTGCATCTCCTGCAAGTTTACCACCCTGTACGGAAGCACCAAGTGCTACACACTCATCTGGGTTAAGAGATTTGCTAGGCTCTTTGCCTGTCAGTCTCTTAACTTCTTCCTGAACGGCCGGGATACGTGTTGATCCACCAACGAGAAGTACCTGTCCAAGCTCGGAAGCTGTGATTCCTGCATCGGAAAGTGCACGTCTTACCGGTTCCTGAGTCTTTTCTACGAGATCTCTTGTCAGCTCATCGAATTTAGCTCTTGTAAGGTTCATATCGAAATGCTTCGGTCCTTCAGCTGTTGCTGTGATGAACGGAAGGTTGATATTTGTTGTTGTTGCACTTGAAAGCTCTTTCTTAGCTTTCTCTGCTGCTTCTCTTAATCTCTGAAGAGCCATCTTATCTGTAGAAAGATCTACGCCCTCTTTTGCCTTGAAGTCTGCAAGCATGTAATCTGTGATCTTCTGGTCAAAGTCATCTCCACCAAGTCTGTTGTTACCAGCTGTTGAAAGTACCTCGATAACTCCATCACCGATCTCGATAACAGATACGTCGAATGTACCACCACCAAGGTCATAAACCATGATCTTCTGCTCTTTCTCGTTGTCAAGACCATAAGCAAGTGCAGCTGCTGTAGGCTCGTTGATGATACGTTTTACATCAAGTCCTGCAATCTTACCTGCATCTTTTGTAGCCTGACGCTGAGCATCATTGAAGTAAGCCGGAACTGTAATAACAGCTTCTGTTA
>OGFW01000687.1_pt1 | contig 33091 bp, 26 predicted proteins | sample 1570991 | NCBI WGS metagenome assembly OGFW01 (sample SAMEA2582074, study PRJEB24529) | metagenome | biome: Human gut stool | place: China | collected 2011
AAAACTGCGACGCCACCCTTAGCCGGGGAACTCATAGCCCAACAAACCATCATTTATCGGGTTACTTATAATATAGTGCAGATAATAGACAAATTTGAAATATTTCTTAATAAAAAGGAAATATTATCTATACAAAATGACGGATATTTGATAGACAAAATGGCGAAAAATGTTATAATGAATAAAGATTGTACTTTATGGAGGAACGATGCAAGTGAGAAAAAACAGAAAGGTGTTTCAGGCACTGACACTGATCCTGCAGTTTGGATTGAATATGATCGTTCCGATCGTGATGTGCACTCTCTTTGGTACATGGATCGGCAGAAAATATGATATGCTCTGGATCGTGATCCCATTGTTTATCATGGGTGCTCTGGCCGGATTTACCAATATTTTTAAAATGGCAAAAAAGATTTACGGACAGGACGGTGGCAGAAATAATGTTACGAAGAATCAATGATGCATTGCCGGGACTTGTTTTGGGAATTATTGTATATGGAGTGATCGTGGAACTGGCGGGTGTCTGGTTTGTCACCGACAAAGTCAGGTACACCACGGGACTTCTGATCGGTATCGGTTTAGCGTGCGGTATGGCAGTCAACATCGCAACGGTATTAAGAGATGCGGTGGAGTTGTATGGAGAGGACAATGCAAAGAAGAAGATCATTGTAAAATCACTGCTCCGCTATGCTGTTGTTGTGATCGTTTTCTTTATTATGATGGAATGGAATCTCGGAAATCTGATCACTGCGTTTATCGGGGTATTGGGACTTAAGGTATCTGCGTACTTACAGCCCTTTACACATAGAGTAATACAAAAACTGCAAGGAAGAGGTGATGTATCTTCAGACAGTGAAGATAACAATTTCATATGAGGGAGGTGAGAGAGTGAATCATGCAATTCTGATGTCATCCGGAGCCGAAAATATCGACTTTATGATACATGGTATCGTTCAGTACGAGATATTCGGACATAAAGTCTGGATCACAACATCGCATGTCTGCATATTGATCGTTATGCTGCTTATGATGGCACTTGCCATTGCAGGAAACCGTGCGATCAAACATGCAAAGGAGATCCCGGAGGGATTTCAGAATGTTATCGAGCTGATGGTTGAGATGCTTGATAACATGGTAAGCGGCACCATGGGAAAGGTGGCAGCACCGAAGTTTGTCAATTATATCAGTACCATTTTTATTTTTATTCTTATGAGTAATATATCAGGTCTGTTTGGATTAAGACCACCAACGGCTGACTATGGTACGACACTGGCACTTGGTCTTATTACATTCTTCCTGATCCATATCACGCAGTTTAAGAATCTGCCGATCAAGCAGATCTGGACAGATATGTGTTCCCCATTGCCACCATGGCTGCCAATCTGGTTTCCAATCAATGTGATCAGTGAGATCGCAGTGCCGATTTCATTGTCGCTTCGTCTTTTTGCGAACGTATTGTCAGGAACCGTTATGATGGCACTGGTTTATGGACTGCTGAGCAAAATAGCAATCATCTGGCCGGCAGCACTCCATGTATACTTTGACTTGTTCTCAGGAGCAATTCAGACGTATGTATTCTGTATGTTGACAATGACATACATTGGTCAGAACTACGAACAAGAATAATTTATTTTATTTAGGAGTAAAATCCTCTCCTCACTAATGAGTTCGGATTTTGCTTCGCAAAACAAGGAGGATTAATATGAATATCACAGGACACGATTTAATTATGGCATGTTCAGCTATCGGTGCAGGTCTGGCAGTTATCGCCGGTATCGGACCTGGTATTGGACAGGGTATCGCAGCAGGACATGGTGCAGCAGCAGTTGGACGCAATCCGGGTGCAAAAGGAGATATCATGTCAACCATGCTTTTAGGACAGGCAGTTGCAGAGACAACAGGTCTTTACGGACTTTTGATCGCAATGCTCTTACTGTTCGTACAGCCTTTAGGCTAATGAATGGCGCTCCATTCTTGGAATAAAAAAATTGGAAAGGAGGCCGAACCTTGGAGGAAATGACAAGACTTTTTGGACTGGATTTTCAGTTACTGCATGATGTGGTTTTGATGGCGTTAGCAGTATTTTTCTTATTTTTATTCATGTCCAAGATGCTGTTTGAACCGGCACGTAAGCTGCTGAATGACAGAAAGAACCGTATCGCAGCCGATATTAAGACTGCAGAAACGGACAAACAGGACGCAGCAGCACTCAAAGCAGAATATGATGCGAAGTTAAAAGAAGTCGATAAAGAGGCAGAGCAGATCTTAAGCGAGGCCCGCAAGACGGCGCAGAAAAATGCAGCCCGCATTGAGAGTGACGCAAAAGAAGAAGCGGCGCGCATCATAAAGAGAGCCAACGAAGAAGCAGAGCTTTCTAAGAAGCGTGCAATGGATGAAGTAAAACAGGAAATGGTCACAGTTGCATCCATGATGGCGGCAAAAGTTGTTGCAGCAAATATCGATGCGACCGTGCAGGATACGCTGGTAGAAGAAACATTGAAAGAAATGGGTGATTCGACATGGCAAAGCTAGTATCAAAAACATACGGTGATGCATTGTTTGAAGTTGCGCTAGAGAGCGGAAGGATGGATGAATTCCGGGATGAGGCAGTGGCAGTAAAAGCCGCTTTGAATGAGAATCCTGAGCTCTTCAAATTAATGAGTCATCCAAAAATCGTTAAAGAAGAAAAAGTAAAAATCGTAGAAGACATATTTGCAGAAAAGATTTCCGCGGAGTTTGTTGGACTGCTCCGCCTGATTGTAGAAAAAGGTCATTTCGCAAAAGTGGATACGGTGCTGGATTATTTCATTGACTGTGTCAAGGAGTATAAGAACATCGGAACCGCTTATGTGACATCGGCAATGGAATTATCCGAAGCGCAGAAAGCAGCAGTGGAGAAAAGATTGTTAGAGACTACAAAGTATGTGAAATTTGAGATGCATTATGCAGTGGATTCCGCACTGATAGGCGGAATGGTGATTCGCATCGGCGACAGAGTCGTTGATTCCAGTGTCCGGACCAAATTAAATGATCTGACACGCGAATTGTCAAAAATACAGTTGAAAGCAGGTGAATGCGCTTCATGAATTTAAGACCAGAAGAAATAAGTTCCGTAATTAAAGAACAGATCAAAAGGTATGCAGCGCAGTTAGAGGTAGCTGACGTTGGTACCGTTATTCAGGTAGCAGATGGTATCGCACGTATTCACGGTCTTGACAACGCAATGCAGGGCGAGCTTCTGGAATTTCCGGGAGAAGTATATGGAATGGTATTAAACCTTGAGGAAGACAATGTCGGTGCCGTACTTTTAGGTGCGCAGCGCAATGTCAACGAGGGTGATACCGTAAAGACCACCGGACGAGTAGTAGAGGTTCCGGTCGGTGACGCCATGTTAGGACGAGTTGTCAATGCGTTAGGACAGCCGATCGACGGCAAAGGACCGATCGAGACGAACAAATATCGTCAGATCGAGCGTGTCGCATCGGGTGTTATTTCCAGAAAATCCGTAGATACACCGTTACAGACCGGTATCAAGGCAATCGATTCCATGGTGCCGATCGGACGTGGACAGCGTGAGCTGATCATCGGTGACAGACAGACCGGTAAGACAGCGATTGCGATCGATACGATCATCAACCAGAAGGGACAGGGCGTAAAATGTATTTACGTTGCCATCGGACAGAAGGCTTCCACAGTTGCCGCTCTGGTAAAAACATTGGAAGAATTTGGGGCAATGTCCTACACGACAGTGGTTGCTTCCACTGCAAGTGAGCTTGCACCATTACAGTATATTGCACCGTATGCAGGATGTGCGATCGGTGAGGAATGGATGGAGAACGGAGAAGATGTTCTCGTTGTTTACGATGATTTAAGTAAGCACGCAGCCGCATACCGTACACTCTCCTTGCTCTTAAAACGTCCACCAGGACGTGAGGCTTATCCGGGAGATGTATTCTACCTGCACTCAAGACTCTTAGAGCGTGCGGCAAGACTTTCCGACAAACTTGGCGGAGGTTCCCTGACTGCACTGCCGATCATCGAGACACAGGCTGGTGACGTTTCGGCATATATCCCGACAAACGTTATCTCTATCACCGATGGTCAGATCTATCTTGAGACAGAGATGTTTAACTCCGGTTTCCGTCCGGCGATCAACGCTGGTCTTTCCGTATCCCGTGTAGGTGGTTCCGCACAGATCAAGGCTATGAAGAAGATTGCAGCACCGATCCGTGTTGAGTTAGCACAGTACAGAGAGCTTGCAGCATTTGCACAGTTCGGTTCCGAACTTGATGCCGACACGACAGAGAAGTTAGCACAGGGTGCCAGAATCCGTGAGATGTTAAAACAGCCGCAGTATCAGCCGATGCCGGTTGAAAAACAGGTCATCATCATCTATGCTGCAACCAGAAAATACCTTCTGGATATTCCGGTAGAACAGGTTTTACCGTTTGAAAAAGCACTGTTTGAGTATGTGGATACCAAATATCCGGATGTACCGGAAGCAATCCGCACAGAGAAAGTCATCAGTGATGAGACAGAGGCAAAACTCGTCAAAGCGATTGAAGAATGTAAGGCAGATTTCTTGAAATAAGCGTAACAAGCAGGACTTCGCCAAAAAAAGGAGGAAGTTGTTATGGCCTCAATGAGGGACATTAAACGAAGAAAAAGCAGCATACAGAGTACGCAGCAGATCACAAAAGCCATGAAGCTTGTTTCAACCGTAAAACTGCAGAAAGCAAAAAGCAGGGCAGAACAGACGAATCCATATTCGAACTATATGTACCAGACCGTTACTTCCATGCTTGCAAGATCAGGCGGAATCGATCATCCATATCTGAAAAAAGGTACTTCCACAAAGAAAGCGATCGTTGTGATCACATCCAACCGTGGACTTGCCGGTGGATACAACTCCAACCTGATCAAGCTGGTTACGGGAAGTGACTTTTCCAAAGATGATGTAGAGATCTATGCCATCGGTGGAAAGGGACGCGAGGTATTAGAACGCCGTGGTTATCATATTAAGGAAGATGATTCTTATATCATCGAGTCACCATCCTATGATGATGCGGCAGAACTCTGCAAGAAGGTGCTTGAGGATTATACCAATGGCACGATCGGCGAGATTTATCTGGTGTATACACATTTTAAAAATACAGTCGTACACGAACCGAAGCTGATGAAGCTGTTACCGATCGAGTTTGATGAAGAAGAACTTGGTGCAGCAGCAGAGGAAAACGTTCTGATGAATTATGAGCCGAATGAGACAGAAGCACTTGATATGATCATTCCAAAATACGTTACAAGCCTGTTTTACGGGGCACTTGTGGAGGCAGTTGCCAGTGAAAACGGTGCCAGAATGCAGGCAATGGATTCTGCAACGAGCAATGCAGAGGATATGATCAGTGATCTGACGCTCAAATACAACCGGGCACGTCAGGGCTCGATTACACAGGAATTAACAGAGATCATTGCCGGTGCGTCGGCAATCTCTGGATAGCAGATTTTTATATCAGGAAATATTGCCGGCTGTGTTCAGGCAGATACAGTGGAAAAATATTTCGCAGGAATCTGCATAAAAATATGATTACAAGGAGAAAGAAGCGATGGCAAATAATATCGGTAAGATTACCCAGATTATCGGTGCCGTTCTGGATATTAAATTCACAGAGGGCAATCTGCCGGAGATCAACGATGCGATCCATATCCCGTTAAAAGGTGAACAGTCGGGAAAAGAATTGACCGTTGAGGTTTCCCAGCATCTGGGCGATGATACAGTCAGATGTATCGCAATGGGATCGACCGATGGATTAGTCCGTGGAATGGATGCAGTTGCAGCCGGCGGACCGATCAGCGTGCCGGTAGGTGAGAATACGTTAGGCAGAATGTTTAATGTATTAGGAGATCCAATCGATGAGATCGATCCTCCGACCGGTGTGGAAAAATGGCCGATCCACAGACCTGCTCCGGCATTTGAGGAACAGGCAACATCCCAGGAGATGTTAGAGACAGGTATCAAGGTCGTAGATCTTCTCTGCCCTTACCAGAAAGGTGGTAAGATCGGATTGTTTGGTGGTGCCGGTGTAGGTAAAACCGTTTTAATCCAGGAGCTGATCCACAATATCGCAACCGAGCACGGTGGATATTCCGTATTTACCGGCGTTGGTGAGCGTACCCGTGAGGGAAATGACCTTTACTATGAAATGAAAGAATCAGGAGTTATCGATAAGACCACCATGGTGTTCGGACAGATGAACGAGCCGCCGGGAGCACGTATGCGTGTTGCATTAACAGGTCTTACGATGGCAGAGTACTTCCGTGATAAAGGCGGCAAGGATGTATTGCTTTTCATTGACAATATTTTCCGTTTTACACAGGCAGGATCTGAGGTATCCGCGCTGTTAGGACGTATGCCTTCCGCTGTAGGTTATCAGCCGACATTACAGACAGAGATGGGTGCTCTTCAGGAGCGTATCACATCTACAAAGAACGGTTCTATCACTTCCGTTCAGGCAGTATATGTGCCTGCGGATGACTTGACCGACCCGGCTCCGGCAACCACATTCGCACATCTGGATGCAACGACCGTACTTGAGCGTTCTATCGCAGAGCTCGGTATTTATCCGGCAGTGGATCCGCTTGGTTCTACTTCCCGTATCTTAGACCCGCGTATCGTTGGTCAGGAGCACTTTGAGGTAGCCCGCGGTGTGCAGGAGATCTTACAGAAATACAAAGAATTACAGGATATCATTGCAATCCTTGGTATGGACGAGCTTTCCGAGGATGATAAACTGGTCGTAAGCCGTGCAAGAAAGGTACAGAGATTCTTATCCCAGCCGTTCTTCGTTGCAACACAGTTTACCGGACTGGATGGAAAATATGTTCCGATCGCAGAGACGATCCGTGGATTTAAAGAGATTCTTGAAGGAAAACATGATGATGTACCGGAGAGTTATTTCTTAAATGCAGGTACGATCGATGATGTCCGTGCAAAGATGCAGTAAATGTAAAGGAGAAAGCTATTTTGTTTCTGAGCAGAACAAATAGCTTTAAAGATATTCCTTCGCAATAAGCTGCTCAGAGATGAGGATTAATATGGCAGACGAAAACAGAATTTTTCAGGTAGAGATCATTACGCCGGATCGTGTTTTTTATACGGGTGAGGGCGATATGATCGAGTTTACCACTGCCTCCGGTGAGATCGGTGTATATAAAAAGCACATTCCGCTCACGACTGTGTTAGCACCTGGTATTGTAAAGATTCATAAAACAGGTGAAGATGACGTGATCGCAGCGGTACATTCCGGCTTTGCGGAAATCCTGCCGGATAAGGTAACACTTCTCGCAGAGATTGCAGAGTGGCCGAATGAGATCGACAAGAACCGTGCCGAAGCTGCGCGTGCGCGCGCTGAGGAACGACTTGCCCACCGGACAGAGGCAATCGATGTCAAACGTGCGGAATTTGCACTTCGCAAAGCACTGGTGCGTATTGATATTGCAAAATAAGATTTACTTGACAGAAATAAAATTTACTGGTTATAATACAGTTCCAAAACCATTTTTATGGAGTGGACTTTTCTTGAGTGATGAACTCTATTTTTCGCCACACAGCTATAAGGCGTTATAGCTGTGTGGCATTTTTTTGCGCACAGGAATAAAAACCCCAAAGTTTGATGGCAGGTGCCAGGCTTTCGGGTAAACAGTAACGAAAGGATTACACAATGAACCAGAAATTTATGAAAGAAAAACCGGTCATGCCGCTTGTTATCTCTATGGCATTGCCGATGACATTTTCCATGTTAGTTAACGCTCTATACAACATCATTGACAGCTATTTTGTTGCCCGCATCAGCGAGGATGCAATGACGGCGCTTTCTTTAGTATTTCCCCTGCAGAATCTGGTCAATGCGGTTGTCATTGGATTTGCAATCGGAATCAATGCGACGATCGCATATTTTCTTGGAGCAGAAAAACATAATACCGCAGATAAAACGGCGTCATTGGGAACACTTTTTAATATGATCCATGGATTTGTTCTGGCGGTAGTCTGCATTGCAATTACAGCACATTTTCTTGCCATGTTTACAGATAAAAGATCTATCATAGAGATGGGAACAGAGTACGCAAAGATTGTTTTTATTTTTGCAGTACCGAATGCAGCGGGTCTTTGTTTTGAAAAGATTTTTCAGTCGGTGGGGCGTATGAAAACATCTATGCTCTGTATGCTGGTTGGATGCGTGTCTAATATTATTTTAGACCCGCTTATGATATTTGGTATCGGAATTTTCCCTGAAATGGGAATCCGTGGAGCAGCACTTGCAACCGGGATCGGTCAGATCATATCTCTGGTATGTTATTTAATGTTTTACATTTTAAATCCAATTCCGGTAAAAGTAAGATTGAAAGATATGACGCCGGATGCAGCACTTAGCAGGAAAATGTATTCAATCGGTGTGCCTGCAACATTGAGTCTTGCGCTTCCGTCAATCCAGGTTTCTGCATTAAATGCGATTCTTGCTGTTTATTCTGCAAGTTATGTACTTGTTCTTGGGGCTTATTTTAAGCTGCAGACATTTTTATATCTGACAGGAAATGGTGTGGTGCAGGGAATGCGCCCATTGGTTGGGTATAATTATGGTGCAGGGGAGAAAAAACGTGTGAAAGATATTTTCAGATCGGCACTGATATTGATCGCCGGAGTCATGGTGATCGGGACAATACTTTGTTTGGCAGTTCCGCAGACTCTCATAGGATTGTTTACGAGTAATCCGGAGACGATTCTGTATGGAAAAGAGGCACTGCGTCTGATCAGTATTGGATTTATTGCATCGTCGGTATCTGTCACTGTGTCAGGAGCATTAGAAGGTCTTGGAAAAGGAAAAGAGTCGTTAGTAATTTCAGTGCTCAGGTATATCATAGTGATCCTGCCGCTGGCATTTATTTTAAGCAAAATATTTGGAGCTGCCGGTGTCTGGCATGCATTCTGGGTGACGGAAGTGATCGTGGCAGTTATTTCCTATGTGATCTGTAAAAAAGAAATATTTCAGTAATAAAATACCTGTAATTATATGTTGTCGGGCATGTAATTACAGGTATTTTTTATGTAATGGACTTATTTTTCTTTTAACGCGTTGTAAAAATCTTCATCCGACCAGTCTGCGTGCATCTGGCATAGAGAATATACGTTATTAATAAAAGCCATATCTTCGTCAAGCAAGTCGGCGCAGGTTTCGGCAGAGATGTTTTTTTGGAACATGTTGCGAACGGTGTGAATGGTATGTAATTGATAAAGACGGTTCCCCTCCGCTAATCCATCTTCATGTCCATCCGAATAGCTGTCCCTGCGTTCCATCTTAATATATTCATCCATATCGAATTCTTCCAATAACATACCAACGACCTCTGATCTGTGTGACTGCGTTTTCTTTTGTTTTTCCCCATGTAGTTTTCTCCTTTGATTATAAAAAATTTAAGTGTTTTTCACAATAGTTTTCTGAAATAGGTGGCGAAATGCCGGAATGAAAAAGAGTGATATTCAGAAAATGATTCTATGGAAATAAAATCGAATTGCGGTGGATGAACATAAAGATATTATTATACACAAGTAGAATAGAAAGAAAAGATCCCTGCAAGTATGGGATATTGATAAAATGATATATTTACAGGAATTTTAATAAAGCTTTATTTTTCTTTTAATGCATTGTAAATATCTTCATCTGACCAGTCTGGGTGAGCCTGACATAGAGAATATACTTTATTGACAAAATCAGTGTTTTGATTAAGTAGATCGGCACATTTTTCGGCAGGGATGTTTTTTTGAAACATGTTGTGGACGACGTGTAACTGCTCAAGACGTTTGCCCTCGGCTAAGCCATCCTCATGTCCATCCTCATAACTGTCTCTGCGTTCCATCTTAATATATTCATCCATATCAAATTCTTCCAATAACATACCAACGACCTCCGATCTGTGTTTGATAAGAAAATCCTGCAAAATACCGTCCCTGATACATTCCTGTACAGCGGCATCTGCTGCTTGCTCTAATGGAATACCGATTCTGACCTTCGAAGAGATTCTGCCAATCAGGATAGAATATTCCTCTAAAGTCCGGCATCGCGCCATCAATTCATGATTGTGTCCATAATTAATGTTGTAAATCCGCGCAGTACATTCTAAGCAGGGGCGGGTGCTGAAAGAGCCAGGGGTATTTTGCACATTGGAATTAGATACCACATTCGTTTCCACTGGGGGTTGCTTTACACATTCAAACGCATCTGAAAGATGCAGTTCCATGTAATCTTTGCCATCTTTCAACGGTTCAATCCCATTATAAAAAATAACAAACTGCGGAAACGGTAATGAAAGCAACTTTTTTCCGTAAATGTTCAGGTTATTTTGTTTAATGTAGCTCTCGTATTGCTTGCCGAAATAGATCAGTCCGCGGATTGGCATGTTGGGGTTTAAGGTACTCTGGTGTTCATACAGATTTAATGTGCCACGGACGATGAATGATACGTCATTTTTATATCCGAGATAGATTACATCATCGATCGTGTAAAAGATCAGTTCATCTGCATCATCGTAATCTGTCTGATTCAGGGCATTGTATAACTCCAGCAAAACCGATTTCTCATTAAAAATCCTGCGGAACAAGGCATCCCGGTACTTCTTCTGCACAAAAACATGTTTTGTGTGACTGCGTTTTCTTTTGTTTTTCCCCCTGTAGTTTTCTCCTTTAATTATAAAAAATTTAAGTGTTTTTCACAATAGTTTTCTGAAATAGGTGGCGAAATGCCGGAATGAAAAAGAGTGATATCCAGAAAATGATTCTATGGAAATAAAATCGAATTGCGATAGATGTAGTATACATGGGGAAATCATAAATTGCAAGAAGAATCTGCCGTTGCACGGATTCACATAGACAAATCAAAACGAATTGTTTATACTTGATTTATGACAACATCACCCAAAAGAGGAGAAATCAATGATTTTATATTTTGTACGTCACGGAGAGACGGACTGGAATGTAAAAAAGAAAATACAGGGCAAGACAGATGTGCCGTTGAATGAGACAGGAAAGCAGCAGGCAAAAGAGCTTGCGGACATGCTTCTGGATCGGAAAAAGGAAGGGACTCTTCAGGTTGTGCGGGCATATACATCCCCACAGCTTCGTGCAGCACAGACGGCACAGGAGGCGGCGATCGCGCTTGATATTCCATGTATTGCGGCGGATGGTCTGCGGGAAATGGATATGGGCGACTGGGAAGGCAGAAGCTGGGAAAGCATTACGCAGGAAAATGCGAAAGAGTATCAGGACTGGGATGCCAACAGGCGTTATGTCCATACACCGCATGGAGAATGTTACAATGAAGTGCTGAGGCGTGCGCTTGATACACTCGGAATGATCTTAGAACGGGAGACGGAAGATGTGTTGATCGTAACGCACAGTGGCGTACTGATGGCATTGCGGTGTTATATTGCCGGACAGACATTTGAGGAAATGGGCATCGTACGGTATAAGACAAAAAATGCAGAGGTGGTTGAAATTTTTGCGGATGATGTAAAAGATGCGATCGAACGTTTTCAAAAGGGGGAGTAAAGCGTTTATGATCGTGTGAATAACGGAAGGCAGTGTGAAAAAGCAGCGATTAGTATAAATTAGATCAAAAATATAAAGACTGTCGTAAGAAACGGCTTCCTGGTAAAGAAACAGGACTGATTCTTCCGGCAGTCTTTTTTTGCACTTTCCACAATTTTTAAAATGATTTTTTGTGAATGATTTTGACGGATTTTGATTGACTGTGACGGAATCTGAACATATAATAAAACTATCAAAGATGAACGAAATTGAACGGTTGTGAATGAAATTGGAGGGAAAGATATGCTGACAGAAGAAAGATTTTCAAGAATTTTATCCATACTAGAAAGTATGGGGAGCGTAACCGTTCAGCAGCTCATGACAGAACTGGATGCATCAGAGTCGACAATACGAAGAGATTTAAATACACTGGATGCAAATGGTCAGCTCATCAAGGTACACGGAGGTGCAATTTTAAAAAATACCTCATATAGTACCGAGGATGACGAAGTCATGCAGCGAAAAGAACGGAACAAAGGTGCAAAAGAAAAGATCGCAAAATATGCGGCAGGGCTGATCGAACCTGGAGATTTTGTTTATATTGATGCAGGTACGACGACGGACCTGATGATTGATTTCATCACGACCAAACAGGCAGTATTTGTGACCAATGCGATCACACATGCAAAAAAACTTGCACAGAAAGGATGTACGGTATATATCCTCGGTGGAGAGTTTAAAGCGATAACTGAGGCGATCGTGGGAGAGGAAGCCGTTTCATCGGTTGAAAAATACAATTTTACAAAAGGATTCTGGGGAGCAAACGGAATCAGCATGCAGCGCGGATTTTCCACACCGGAGTTAAAAGAAGCGCTCGTAAAAAAACGCTCCATGGAAAACTGCAGAGATTGTTATATTTTAGCAGATGATAGTAAATTCAACCAGATATCAAGCGTAACATTTGCTCCGTTTGAGAGTGCAAAAATTATCACGACAGGACTTACAAAACCGGCCTACCGGAAAAGTAAAAACGTGATTGAGATATAAAAAGATTGAAAGCCTGCAAAATCAGAGTGCAGGAAATGCAGAAGGGAGATATGAAAAATGATTTACACCGTCACATTTAATCCATCATTGGACTACATTGTGACAGTTCCGCATTTTACCAGCGGAATGGTCAACCGGACATCAGAGGAAAAAATCTTTCCGGGTGGAAAAGGTATCAATGTATCCATGGTGTTAAAAAATCTTGGACTGGAAAATACAGCACTTGGCTTTTATGCCGGATTTACCGGAGCAGAGTTAGAACGTCTGATCCGGGAAAAAGGAATCAATGCTGATTTTATTCCGGTAAAAGAAGGAATGACAAGAATTAACGTAAAGATGCGCTCTGATGAGGAGAGCGAGATCAACGGACAGGGACCGGCGATATCAAAAGCAGATATCAAAACACTTTATGAAAAACTGGATCGTCTTTCCGACGGAGATGTTCTCATTATGGCGGGAAGCATTCCAGATGTGATGCCGCAGACCATTTACATGGACATTATGAAATATCTCGCAGATAAAGATTTAAAGATTGTTGTGGATGCGACGAAAGATCTGCTCGTAAATGTATTACAGTATCATCCATTTTTGATCAAACCGAATAATCATGAACTGGGCGAGATTTTCGGTGTAAAAATAACAGATAAAAAAGACGTCATCACTTATGCAAAGAAGATGCAGGAAAAAGGTGCAAGAAATGTGCTGGTTTCCATGGCGGGTGACGGGGCAGTGCTTGTTGCTGAAGATGGAAGCGTTTTTCAGGCGGAGGCACCGAAAGGCAAAGTTGTCAATTCTGTTGGCGCCGGGGATTCCATGGTGGCCGGATTTATAACAGGTTATTTGAAGACTGGAAGCTATAAAGAAGCATTTCAGATGGGGGTATGTACTGGAAGCGCATCGGCATTTTCAGAAGAACTGGCAACAGAGCCGGAAGTTTTGGCGCTTTTAGATAAAAACAAAGGTATATTTAAGTAGGAGGAGTAAAATCCTCTGCCCCTGCAAGGGCACATGCTATGCAAGCTATTAGGCATAGCATGCATAGCAGACATTTTGCTTCGCAAAACAAGGAGTAAAATCCTCTGCTTCTGCAAGGGCAGTCGCATTTTGCTCCGCAAAACAAGGAGTAAAATCCTCTGCTCCTGCAAGGGCAGTCGCATTTTGCTTCGCAAAACAAGGAGGATTAAGCATGAAAATCAGGGATTTACTTGCCGTAGAGAGTATTGATTTAAATGGCAAAGTTAATGAAAAGAACAAAGCTCTTGATGCAATGGTTGCATTGATGGCTAAGAGCGGAAAGATCAACGATGTTGAGAAGTACCGCAAAGGCGTATACGCCAGAGAGGAAGAAGGAACGACCGGAATTGGTGAGGGAATCGCCATTCCACATTGTAAGTCAGATGCAGTCAGCAAACCGGGTCTTGCAGCAATGGTCATCAAAGATGGGGTGGATTTTGATGCGTTAGATGGAGGAAAGGTTGACCTGATCTTCTTAATTGCAGCACCTAATACAGAAGACAATGTACATCTGGATGTACTGAGCAAATTGTCCGTTCTTCTGATGGATGAGAATTTTACGCATGGGCTTCGTAATGCAAAGACGGTTGAAGAATTTTTAAGCATGATCGATCAGGCAGAAGCCGAGAAAGACGCCGAAGAGGAAAAAAAGAACAGTGCAGATACGAAAGAAGCAGCAGAGGAGAAAAACACAGATAATGGAAAGCTGATCCTCGCTGTAACCGGATGTCCGAATGGAATCGCACATACTTATATGGCAGCAGAAAATATTGAGAAAAAAGCAAAAGAGCTTGGATGCCGTGTGAAGGTTGAGACAAGGGGTTCCGGCGGTGCAAAAAATGTATTAACGAAAGCTGAAATTGCAGAGGCTGCATGTATCATCGTTGCAGCAGATACACAGGTTCCGATGGATCGCTTTGCAGGCAGACCGGTGATCCAGTGTAAGGTTTCCGATGGAATCAGTAAGGCAGAAGAACTGTTAGACAGAGCGTTAAATGGCAATGTTCCCCTGTATCAGGCAAAAGGAAGCGGTCAGGCAGCGGATAGTGAGGAAGAATCTGACAGCGTTGGACATCAGATTTACAAACACCTGATGAATGGAGTTTCACATATGTTACCGTTTGTTATCGGTGGTGGTATTCTGATCGCGATTGCATTTTTGATCGATGGTTTTGCAGTAGACTTAAACAGTCTTCCGTTTGAGGAGCGTTCGAATTTTGGTACGATCACACCTTTAGCAGCAATGTTTAAATCGATCGGTGGTGTTGCATTTGGATTTATGCTTCCGATCTTAGCCGGATTTATCGCAATGAGTATTGCGGACCGTCCTGGTCTTGCAGTCGGTTTTGTCGGCGGAGCGATCGCGGCAAACGGAACATCCGGTTTCCTTGGCGCCCTTGTTGCAGGTTTTGTTGCAGGTTATCTGGTACGCCTGTTAAAGAAACTGTTTGAAAAACTTCCGGAAGGTTTAGAGGGTGTCAAACCAATGCTTCTTTATCCAGTCATTGGTATCTTTTTGATCGGAGTAATCATGACTTATATTGTAGAGCCTCCGATCGGAGCATTGAATGTCATGATCAATAATGGATTAAATAGCATGAACGGTGCAAAAGCGATCCTGCTTGGCGCACTGCTCGGCGGAATGATGTCCGTAGATATGGGTGGTCCTGTAAATAAAGCAGCTTATGTATTTGGTACAGCATCTATCGCAGCAGGAAATTACAACATTATGGCGGCTGTTATGGTCGGCGGTATGGTTCCACCACTTGCAATCGCACTTGCGACTATGTTCTTTAAAAACAAATTTACTGAGGAAGAGAGAAAGGCGGGACCGACAAATATTGTCATGGGGCTTTCCTTTATCTCAGAGGGAGCAATCCCGTTTGCAGCATCTGATCCATTGCGTGTGCTTCCGTCCTGCATCATTGGTTCGGCAGTAGCAGGAGCATTATCCATGGCATTTAACTGTACATTAATGGCACCACATGGTGGAATCTTCGTATTCTTAACCGTAGGTCATCCGTTGTTATATCTCGTATCACTGGCAGTTGGCTCCGTTGTGGGATGCCTGATTCTTGGACTTTTAAAGAAGGATGTATCAAAAAGATAGGAAACGGAATAAAATAAAATTCACAGGTAAATGGAACCGCCCGAAAAGAAAATGCGGTTTGGGAAAGGAGAAAATCATGAAAGAATTTAAATATGTGATCACAGACAAAGAGGGAATCCACGCAAGACCGGCAGGAGCACTTGTAAAGGCAGCAGCATCATTTCCATGCAGCGTTACCATTGCAAAAGATGGCAAAGAAGTAGATGCAAAACGTATTTTTGGAGTTATGGGACTTGGTGTAAAATGTGGCGAGGAGATCACGGTCTGCACCGATGGAGAGAATGAAGAGGCAGCAAGTGCTGCAATTGAGGCATTTTTGAAAGCAAATCTGTAAAAAATTGATAAAAACGGAAATAAAAATCTAAAATGGAGGTAACGGGCATGGAACTGCACGGAAAAAGTGTATTTGGTGGAATTGCCATGGGCAGACTGTCGGTTTATCATAAGACAGACAATGCAGTAAAGCGAACAAAGATAACAGATATAGAAGCAGAGAAAAAGCGTTTTGAGGATGCAAAAGAAGAAGCCAAAAGACAGCTTGGTGTTTTTTATGAAAAAGCAGTCAGGGAAGTCGGTGAAGTCAATGCGGCAATTTTTGAAATGCACCAGATGATGCTTGATGATCTTGATTATGTAGAGTCGATCACAAACATGATCGAAACCCAGCAGGTCAATGCAGAATTTGCCGTTGCTTCCACAGGAGATAATTTTGCGCAGATGTTTGCGGCAATGGATGACGACTATATGAGAGAACGTGCTGCTGATGTAAAAGATATTTCCAACCGTGTGATTTCTATTTTACAGGGAAACAGTGATGCAGGATTAAGCGGGGATGAACCATTTATCCTTTTAGCAGATGATCTTGCGCCGAGTGAGACAGTGCAGCTTGATAAATCAAAGGTACTTGCTTTTGTAACGCGGCACGGTTCCACTAATTCCCACACTGCGATCTTAGCGCGCACCATGAATATTCCGGCACTGATCGGAGTTGATTTTCCGGAAGAGGGCGTGGATGGACAGTTTGGTATCGTAGATGGATTTGATGCAAAGTTTTTCGTAGAACCGGATGAGGATACGAAAACAAAATATCAGAAGTTAAAAGAAGAAAATGAGCAGAAGAAACGTCTGCTTCAGGAATTAAAAGGGAAGGAAAATATCACAAAGGATGGCACAAAGATCAATCTTTATGCGAATATCGGAGGTGTTTCCGATGTGGCAAATGTGCTTTCCAATGATGCGGATGGCATCGGGTTGTTCCGGAGTGAGTTCCTTTATTTAGAGTCGGAGGACTATCCGACGGAGGAAGCACAGTTTGCAGCATATAAGACGGTTGCGGAAAATATGGCAGGCAAAAAAGTGATCATCCGCACACTTGATATCGGAGCGGACAAACAGGTTGATTATTTTGGACTGGAAAAAGAAGAAAACCCGGCAATGGGTTATCGTGCTATCAGGATCTGTCTTGACCGCACTGAAATTTTTAAGACACAGCTTCGTGCAATCTACCGTGCAAGTTATTACGGAACGATCGCAATTATGTTTCCAATGATCATTTCTGTAAATGAAGTGAAAAAGATCAAAGAGATCATTGCGGAAGTGAAAGCAGGACTTGATGCCGACGGCATTCCGTATAAGGATGTGGAACTCGGTATTATGATCGAAACACCGGCAGCAGTCATGATCAGTGATCTTTTGGCAAAGGAAGTTGATTTCTTCTCGATCGGGACAAACGATCTGACACAATATACACTTGCGATCGACAGGCAGAACCCGAAGCTGGATAACATCTATGATTCGCACCATGAAGCAGTCCTTCGGATGTTAAAGATGGTTGTGGACAATGGACATAAGGAAGGATGCTGGGTTGGCATCTGCGGAGAACTTGGTGCAGATGAGACACTCACAGAGACATTCCTTCGGATGGGATTTGACGAACTTTCCGTATCGCCGTCTATGATCCTTAGGATCAGGGATAAGATACGAAATACGGATCTGACAGAGAAATAAAAATGCATCAGGGAAATGGGCATATGCAGTAAAGGTTCTGCTGCTATGCCCGTCGCTAATCCATCTTCATGACCATCCGCATAGCTGTCCCGGCGTTCCATTTTAATATATTCATCCATATCAAATTCTTCTAATAACATTCCAACGACCTCCGATCTGTGTTTGGTGAGAAAATCTTTTAGGATGCCATCTTTGATACATTCTAAAACAGCGGTATCTGCAGCCTGTTCTAAGGATGCACCACTCCTGACTTTTGAAGAAATCCGGCTGATCAGAATTAATGTGCGGCATCGTGTTATCAGTTCCTGATTATGGCCATAATTGATGTTGTAAATGCGAGCCGTGTATTCTAAGCAGGGACGACCGTTTACTGCTTTAGATTCATAATCAAATGCATCGGAAAGATGCAGTTCCATGTAATTTTTCCTATTTTCAAGTGGCTCGATGCCATTATAAAAAATAACAAACTGCGGAAATGGCAGTTTGAGCAGCTTTTTTCCATAAATGATCAGGTTATTCTGTTTAATATAGCTTTCGTATTGTTTGCCGAAATAAATCACATCATCGATTGTGAAAAAAATCAGTTCGTCTGCATCGTCATAACTGGTCTGGTTCAGTGCGTTGTACAGTTCAAGCAAAACGGAACGTTCATTGAAGATCCTGCGGAATAAGGCATCCCGGTATTTTTTCTGCACAAAAACGTGTCTGGTGTGGCTGCGTTTTCTTTTGTTTTTCCCCATAGTTTTCTCCTTTGATTATAAAAAATTAAGTGATTTTCACAATAGTTTTCTGAAATAGCAGGCGAAGTGCCGGAAGTAATAAGAAGCGTGTTCAGAAAAATGACTGAATGGAAATCAGATCGAATTGCGATAGATGTAGTATAACATGAAATGTCAAAAATGCAATTATACTGTTTGGGGAAGAAGTGTATGTTAATGAATAAATTATTCGGGGAGTTGCTGAATAAATGATGGTTTGTTGGGCTATGAGTTTCCCGGCGAAGGGTGGTTTCGAAGTTTTGTGAGTGGCAAATTGCATCAAGCCGGGACTGTTTTGTTTCCGTTGTACGAAAATAAGAAAGTCTAAGTATGCCTGAGTTAGGTTGTGGCTGAGTGACGTGTGCGTCTTAAATGTGCCATCCGGGCACATTAAGACTTGTGCTGCCGTCCGTGGCAGCACAACACTGTATTTCGGGCAGGCATACTAAGACTTTCTAATTTTCTCCCAAAGTCACAAAACGAATCCCGGTTTGATGCGATTTGCCAGCCGCAAGGCTGTGAATCACCCTTTGCCGGGGAACTCATTTTACAACACTGGGCGGTGCGTAAATTTTTAGTGTCTTATGTCTGAATCTGCTTAAACAACATTTTCAAATAACTATGTTTAATAGATTATTATTGGTTTGATAATGCTGAAAAAACTTCAATGTATCCCGTTATGCCCATGTTTATTGCCATACACATTTGAAAAATATTCTGTGTTATTTGGTCTGGCAATTTACCAAGTAATCCGTATTATGCAATGTAGCAGATAAAAATTCTAGCAATTCATTAGGATAAATATTAATGATACAGCACATTAGCATTTTAAGCATATTTTCATTCAAGCGAATATCAAAAGGTCCACACCAACGCCCCAATTCTGAGATGAACCGCCCGCCCAAATGGTGTTCACAACCCGACGATTGGCATTTTGCGCAAAGCCGAAGTAATTTTGTGACTTTGGGAGAAAATTAGAAAATCTTAGTGTGTCCGTAGGTATACAGTGATGTTCTGCCACGGATGGCAGAACAAGGCAGCATCGAGTCATGGATGACTCGTTGTTGCCGGTCACGTCACTCCGAGAAAATCTAACCCAGACACACTTAGATTTTTCTTATTTTCGTACAACGGAATCAAAATTAACTCCGGCTTTGCGCAAGATGCCATTCACAGACCTGCGACTCACCATTTGGACGGGCGACGCACGTCTCAACAAACCAGCATTTGGCGAGCAGCTCATCAGATGATTTCAGAAAAGAAGGTTTTTATTTTAATGTAAATGTGCTAAAATGATGTTTAATACAAAATATTTTGCTGCATAAAGAAAGCATTTATGGCATAAAGTGAGGACACAGATGGAAACAAAAAGACAGGATAACGAGACAAATATAGAGGAAAAACAGAAAAGTTCAGGTGCAGCACGGGAAATCCTAAGCTGGGTTCTGACTTTCGCATTAGCAATCGGAGCGGCATTTCTGATCAAAAATTATCTGATCATCAATGCGGATGTGCCGACAGGATCAATGGAAAATACGATCATGCCGGGAGACCGTCTGATCGGAAACCGTCTGGCATTTTTAAAGAGCACACCGGAGCGGGGGGATGTTGTGATCTTCCATTATCCGGATGACGAGGAAGAACTTTATGTAAAAAGGGTCATTGGACTGCCGGGAGAGGAAGTCCGCATCGAGGACGGAAAGATTTATATTGATGGAGATGAGACACCGCTTGAGGAAGATTATTTAAAAGAAGAATGGACAGTGGCGACGGGACCATATTTATTTGAAGTGCCGGATGACTGCTATCTGGTTCTTGGAGATAACCGTAATGATTCCTGGGATGCGCGTTACTGGGATAATAAATATGTAAGCATTGATAAGATACTCGGTAAGGGTGAAGTCATTTACTGGCCGCTGCAGGATATCAGAAAAATTAAGTAGAAAATTTATAAAAAAGAGTTTGACAGACAGAAGGTAAACATCAGGTGCAGGGGGGCAGACATGATAACATTTCTTTCAAAGTTTTTTATCAGGGAAAAAGAGGATAAAGCGAAAATCAGGCAGGAGTACGGAATGCTTTGTGGTATGGTGGGGATTTTTTTAAACATCCTGCTTTTCTGTGGTAAATTTTTGGCAGGGACGATCAGCCGCTCGATCGCTGTAACTGCAGATGCATTTAACAACCTGTCTGATGCAGGATCTTCGGCAGTCACACTGATCGGATTTAAGTTAGCCGGGGCAAAACCGGACCCGGAGCATCCGTTCGGACATGGACGGATTGAATATGTGTCGGGACTGGTCGTTGCGGCAGCTATCCTTCTGATGGCATATGAGCTGATCCGTGATTCGCTGGTAAAGATCATTCATCCGGAAGAAACCGAGTTTTCCGTAATGGTGGTTGTGATCCTTATTGTTTCGATTCTCGTAAAATTGTATATGTATCTTTATAACAGCGGGGTGGCAAAAAAGATTGATTCTGCGGCAATGAAGGCAACAGCAACCGACAGCCTGAGTGATACCTGTGCAACGGCAGTGGTACTTGCAGCAACTTTGATCGGACATTTTACAGGGCTTTATGTGGACGGCTATTGTGGTGTGCTGGTGGGTGTATTTATCTTGTGTGCAGGCATTGGTGCAGCAAAAGATACGTTAAATCCACTTTTGGGACAGCCGCCGGAAGAGGAATTTGTACAGAAAATTGATCAGATCGTAATGGCACATGAGGAGATATGCGGGATTCATGATCTGATCGTGCATGATTATGGTCCTGGAAGACAGATGGTGTCGCTGCATGCGGAAGTTCCGGCAGAGGGAAATATCTTAGAGATACATGATATTATTGATAATGTTGAAAATGAATTAAAAGAAAAGTTAGGCTGTGATGCGACGATACATATGGATCCGATCGTGACATCAGATGAACATGTCAGTGAGATGAAAGCTGCAGTGACATCCATTATCAAGGGAATCGATGAGCAGATCAATATGCATGATTTCCGTGTTGTGACGGGGCTTACACATACGAATATTATTTTTGATGTTCTGATACCATATAAATTTCATATACAGGATGACGAGCTGGTTGCACGCATTACATCACAGGTGAGAGATCGTCTTGGAAATAACTGTTATGTCATTATAAAAGTCGATCATTCTTATGTATAAAAGAGCAGGGTAATTCAGGTTTTTACAAAGGAGAAGCGTATGCAGACACAAAACAGGGAACTGATCCTTTTGGTAGATGATGATCCGGGTAATCTGAAAAGAGCACAGACAATTCTTGGGGAAGAATTTCGAATTTCTGCGACTACATCCGGGAAAATGGCATTATCACTTCTTTCAAAAGTGACGCCGGATCTGATCCTTCTGGATGTAAATATGCCGGAAATGAACGGATTTGAAACACTGACAAAGATTCGCGAACTTGAAAATGGAGCTGCGATACCGGTTGTGTTTCTGACCGGTGATAATGATGCGGAGACAGAGACAAAATGTTTTGAAGCAGGGGCGATGGATTTTGTCGGAAAACCATTCGTCTCACAGGTATTAGTAAGCCGTGTGAAACGGATTCTGGAGAATAAACAGTATCAGAATCATTTAGAAGATATGGTTGCATCACAGGTTGCCCAGATCACGCGCATGCAGGATGAGGTGATCACCGGTATCGCAAACCTGATCGAAAGCCGTGACAACAGCACAGGACTTCATGTAAAAAATACGCAGAACTATGTGCGGATTCTGACGAGGGCGCTGCGTGAGCGGGGACTTTATGCAGATATACTTGATTATAATTATGAACTCAATACGGTAAAAGCATCGGTACTTCATGACATTGGAAAAATTAAGACGCCGGATGCAATCCTTTTAAAACCGGGAAGACTTACTGACGAGGAGTTTGCTGTCATGAAAAGGCATACCGTAGATGGCTGTGAGATCATTGACGGGATCATAGGAACTGTGGAACATGAGGAATATGTGGATATTGCCAGAAAAATAGCAAGACACCATCACGAAAGATGGGATGGTACAGGATATCCGGATGGATTAGCCGGGGAGGAGATTCCGTTATGTGCAAGGATCATGGCGCTTGCAGATGTTTTTGATGCACTTTATCAGGAACGGTGTTACAAAAAAGCAATCCGTCCCGCATCGAAAGTATTTGAAATAATAAAGGAAAACAGCGGTTCCCAGTTTGATCCGAACCTTGCAGAAATTTTTTGTGAATTACAGCAGAAAATTACGGATGTCAGTGAATGAGGGGAAACGTTATGAAAAGAGAAATCAGGAAAGACAGAGCGGGACTGATCCCGTACATACTTTATACCATATATACGGTTTATATGGTAATGGCAGCAGTTTACTTAAAATGGCCTAGCTGGGTAGCTGCAGTGGTAGTCTGCGGACTTTTGGCAAGCATCGGGCTTCGGATTCTGTTAGGACGATCCGCAAAACTGGCAAAATTATTTTGTTCGGTAATGATCTGGATGAACATTATTTTATATACAGTTTTTACGGATGGATCGTCTCTTACCATGGCAACGGTTGCGGCAAGTGTCGTGATGTTGTCTCTTTTTGATCTGATCGAGATTAATTATATTTCGTTGGCAGCAACGCTTCTTTTGTTTGGTCTTGATACATTCCTGTTAGATAAAGTTAATTATGATAATCCGGTACGGGAAATGGAATTTTTTATGCAGTTTCTTGCGATCATCATCCTCGAACTCATGGAAAATAAACAGTTAAAGAACCGTATACAGCATGAAATCGAACTTGACGAGGCAATGCGTGAACTTGAAGAAGCGGAACATGCAAAAGATGATTTTATGGCAAATATTTCACATGAGATCCGCACACCGTTAAATTCGATCATCGGAATCGGCTCAGAGTTACTGGATGCGAAAGTGGATGATACGACCAAAGAGCAGTTATATGATATTACGGTCGCAGGCAGGAATCTGATGTCCTTAGTGTCTGATATTCTGGATTTCTCAGAACTTGAAAATGATACTATGGAGCTTGTGGAGGAGCCTTATAATATCACATCTGTGATCAATGATGTGGTAAATATGGCACATGTGTGGAATAAAGAAAAGAATCTTGAGATCATTGTGGATTGCGAGGCAGATATCCCGAATAATCTGCTTGGGGACAGTCAGAAGATCTACCGTATTATTTTAAATCTGATCAACAATGCGATCAAGTTTACGGATGCCGGAGGTGTCATTTTGTTTGTTGGCGCCCGCAAGGAACCATATGGTATCAATCTCATGGTGAAGGTAAAAGACACCGGAATCGGCATGAGTGAGAAAAATATAGATGCACTGGAAAATACATACAATCAGGTAGATACAACACGCGACAGACGAGCCGGAGGTGTTGGTTTAGGACTTGCGATCTCACGCAAAATGATCGCAAAGATGAATGGACATATGCATATCGAGAGTGTTCCTGATGTGGGGACAACCGTTTCCATTATCATACCGCAGAGAGTACTGACGGATATGCCGCTTGTATCTGTACGTGATGCAGGGGATAAAAAGATCGTTTTTTATATGAATCTCGAAAGATATCGCTTTGGGCAGCTTCGTGACGGTTATCTTGAATGTATACAGAGGATGATCGATCAGCTTCATGTAGATGCTGTGCGCTGCTCTACGATGCATGAGTTAAAGAACCGTATCGAACATGAAACATTTCAGTTCCTGTTTGTTGCGGATGTGGAATATTTTGAGGAACAGAGTTACTTTGACAGCCTGACCGACAAAATGAAAGTAGTTGTCATGGCAAACAGGGATTGTGATCTGCAGAAAGTCGGATCAGAAGTACAGCTTATTTACCGCCCAATCCATGTGTTCTCAATTGCCACTGTTTTAAATGGCGAAAAACTTCAGCAGGATGCTTATGATGAAAGGTGGCACCATGACAGATTCCGCATAAAGGGAGCAAAAATTCTCGCTGTGGATGACAGTGCCATGAATTTAAAAGTTGTTTCAAGCCTGCTTAGCCATTATGGAATTACGATCGATACGGCACTAAGCGGCAAAGAAGCCATAGAGAAAATAAGTGACAGAAGCTATGATCTTGTGTTTATGGATCATATGATGCCGGAAATGGATGGTGTGGAATGTATGCACAGGATTCATGAACTGCCGGGATTCAGGGAGAGAAAGATACCGGTCATAGCACTGACTGCCAATGCGATAGGCGGAGCCAGAGAGATGCTGATAAGAGAAGGATTTGATGATTTTGTTGCGAAACCGATTGAAAAGTCAGCAATGGAACGTGTCCTCCGCAAATATTTAAGTGCATTTATTGAAAAAGATACAGGGGAAGCAGAGAAAATATCTGGTCAGTCCAAAGAGGAACAGAGTAGAAGTAGTGAAGTATCCGGTGAGTCAGAAGAAAGACAGAATGGAAGCAAGGAAGTATCCGGCGGGGTATCAGAAGAAGAGAATTTTGAGGTGGCAGGTATTGATCATAAGTTAGGACTTTCCTATTTTGACGATAATGAAGTGGATTATATGGAGATTGTACAGTGTTTTTATGAACAGGGAAGAAGCCAGATCCAGACACTGCAGGAGTTGTATGATAAAAAAGACTGGGAAAATTATAAGATCAACATACATTCTCTGAAAGGACAGAGCCTGACGATCGGCGCAAAAGATCTTTCTGCAAAAGCAAAGAGAATGCAGGAAGCATGTGAGCATAAAAATGAAAATTATATCATACAAAACCATGTGGAGCTGATAGCAGATTATTGTGCGATTCTCGATGGACTGTCAAAATATGTAACGGCAGAGGGAGAAGAAAAGACCTTGTTACAGAAATTAGCGGCTGCGATCGATAATTTTGATCAGGAGGAGGCAATAAAACTGCTGGAAAACATAAAAAATGAAGCAGGCAGTTCACTGACGGATTCGGATGCACAGATCATCACTGATATGACAGAACAGATTGAACTGTTTGATTTTATCAGTGCGGCAGAAACATTAAAAAAATGGAGAGGTGACGTGCAATGAATAAGTTAAGTGACAGAATTATCCGGGTACTGATCCGGAAAGATGTTTCCATTCATGCACAGTTATTCCGGTTTATGTCACTGCTTGGAACGATTGCAATGGCAGTAGGCGGAGTTTATACGCTTGCCGAAGGGATGGAAATAAAAAATGTTATTGCATTGTTTGCCGGGGCATTTTTTATGGGAGTGCTTTTCTGGGCGGGAAAGAAATTTAAGCAATATGATATCTGTTCCTTTATTCTGATGCTGGGACTGAATGGGATTTTCCTGCCGGTTACATTTATGCGTTCCGGGGGTTTAAAAAGCGGTATGCCGCTCTGGTTTGTACTCGGTTTTATCTCTCTCTTTTTTCTGCTCAGGGGAAAAGGTCTTATCGCGGGAACAGTCATAACAATCATTGCAGATGCGGTCTGTTTTTATATAGCGATGGTTTATCCGGAGAAAATTGTTTATATGGAATCAGAATCTGTGATTAACGTCGACATTATCATAAGTACTGTTATAACTGTTTTTCTGACCTGTGCATTTATGTTTATTCAGATCACACTCTATGAGTATCAGCGAAAAGAAAATGAAAAACAGCAGGCAAAGCTAGTTGCTGCAATGAATACACAGAGCCGTTTTCTTGCCAATATGAGTCATGAGATCCGTACGCCGATCAATACGATCATAGGGTTAAATGAAATGACACTGCGGGAGGAGAATCTGTCGGACGATATTATTGAAAATGCCAATAATATCCAGAGCGCAAGTAAGATGCTGCTATCCCTGATCAATGATATTTTAGACCTGTCGAAGATCGAGGCTGGAAAAATGGAGGTTGTTCCGGCACGTTATGAGACAGGTAAGCTTTTCAGTGAGATCGTAAATACGACCTGGATACGTGCACATGAGAAAAATCTGGAGTTTTGTGTCAACGTATCCGAAAAACTGCCGTCAATGTTATACGGCGATGAAATGAGGATCAAACAGGTTCTGACGAATATTTTAAGTAATGCGATCAAGTACACGCAAAAAGGATCTGTTACGTTGTTTGTGGAAGGGGAGCAGACAGGGACGGATGAAATCCTTTTAAAAATGTCCGTGATCGATACCGGTATGGGAATCCGGCAGGATGATATGAAATATCTGTTTGACAGTTTTAAACGGGTCAATGAGGGCAATACGAAAGGAATCGAAGGGACAGGACTTGGACTTTCCATCTGCAGCCAGCTCGTAAATCTGATGGGCGGTCAGATCACGGTTGACAGTATTTATCAGAAGGGTTCCACTTTTACGATCACGATTCCACAGAAGATCGTGAATGCTGCACCGCTTGGAAATCTCAACTACAACAGTTCATCGAGACATCAGAGGTCTTCCTACAAAAAGAGTTTTGAAGCTCCGGAAGCAAAAGTACTTGTTGTGGACGATAATGATATGAATCTGCTTGTTGCCAAAAAGCTGCTCCGGGAGACAAAAGTCCAGCTTTCCTTAGCACACAGCGGAATGGAATGTTTAAAGCTGACGGCGAAAAATAATTATGATGTGATCTTTATGGATCATATGATGCCGGAAATGGATGGAGAAAAAACCATGGATCTGGTACGCAATCAGGAAGGCGGATTCTGCCGGAAAACACCGATTATCGCCCTGACGGCAAATGCAATGTCAGGAGCGGAAGAGAAGTATCGTAAAATGGGATTTTCCGATTATCTTGCGAAACCGATCAACGGCATTCTTTTTGAGGCAATGCTGCTTCGTTATCTGCCGAAGGAGCGTATTGAATATATGGTTGCTCCGGATGAGATCAGTGAAATGGACGGATTCCGTATTTTAGGGCAGAAGAAAAAACAGAAACTGATCATCAGTACAGATAATGTGGTAGATCTGCCGAATGATGTGGTAAGGCAGCTTGGAATACCGATGATGCATTATTTTGTAAACACGGAATACGGTCATTTTGAGGATATGGTGGAAATCCATTCGGACAGCCTGCTTTCTTATATTGAAAAAGATCAGTATGCAAAATCAGAAGCGCCGACAGTCGGGGAGTATGAGACATTTTTTGGAAATCTGCTTGAGGAGGCAGAGCAGGTGCTTCACATCTGTATTGCTTCCGGATCAGGAAAGGGATTTGAGAATGCAGGTAAGGCAGCAGCCGGATTTTCCCATGTGCAGGTCTATGATTCGGGACATTTATCCAGTGGCACAGGACTGATGGTAATGCAGGCGGCAAACATGTCATTGAAAAACAGGGATATGGATGAGATAATACAGAAGTTAGATGAGATGCAGAAAAAAGTGCAGACAAGTTTTATACTTGACAGTTCTAAGCAGCTTTACCGCAGCGGGCTCTTAAATAAGCAGGTTTGGAAACTGACAGAGATGCTGCAGTGTCATCCGGTTTTGTCACTGCACAAAAAGAAAATAGTGCCGTCCGCGATCTTTTTTGGTGATACGGAGAATGTTTATAAAAAATATATTCGTGCGCAGATGGCGCGGTTTGCCTCCATTGATCAGAGCGTTTTGTTTATAACGTCTGCAGGGTGTTCAAAGGAGACGAAAGACATGATCTTAGAGGAAGTGCAAAAATATAAGCAATTCGATCAGGTATACATGCAGGAGGCATCGGCGGCAATCACGAGTAACTGCGGAGCGGGGTGTTTTGGACTTATTTATATGTTAGAGTAAGCTTTTAATGGTGCTGGTTGCATCATAAATATAGTACGAAAGGAAGGATGAGGAATGAAAAGTGTAAAGAAAAAGATAACGGCAATGTTGATGGCAATTCTTCTTATATTTAGCGGGAGCATGATCGCAGTGGATGTTATGCAGCCAGTCACTGTTGCAGCGGCATCTGCTGTAAAGCTGAATAAAACGAGCCTGACGATGACAAAGGGAAAGACATATCAGCTTAAGTTAAGACCGACTCAGAAAAAAGTGAAATGGTCATCTTCAAAGAAAAAAGTAGTCAGCGTTTCAAAAAGTGGAAAACTGACTGCAAAAAAAGCAGGAAAGGCAACAATTACAGCAAAGGTCGGGAAAAAGAAATATACCTGCAAAGTAACGGTAAAAAATAAGCCGGCGGCTGTTCTGACAAAAGCAGATAAAGAGAAAGCAGAAGTTCTAAAGCTGATCAATAAAGAGAGAAAGGCGCAGGGAAAATCTTCTCTGAAAATGAATGATACCTTAAATGCTGCAGCAGATAAGCGGGCAAAAGAGCTTACACAGCTGTTTTCGCATACAAGACCAAACGGAGAGAGCTGTTTTTCTATTTTAAGTGAAAAGAAGTATCAGGTAAATTATCGCAGTGCAGGTGAAAATATTGCGGCAGGTTATACCGATGCAGCAGATGTTATGAATGGATGGATGAACTCACCGGGACATCGTGCTAATATTTTAAGCGATTCTTATGATCAGGTTGGAATCGGTTATTATTATGATGCGAATGCGCCATATCGTTATTATTGGGTGCAGATCTTTATGGGAAGCTGGTAAAAAAGTATTGACATTTTAAGAAAGAGTGTTATACTCGGACACATAAAAACAGAATATGATCTTCAGGGCAGGGTGAGATTCCCTACCGGTGGTATAGCCCACGAGCCGCAAGGCATGATTCGGTGTAACTCCGAAGCCGACAGTATAGTCTGGATGAAAGAAGATATGGATAAGCAGGATTGAAAGGATCGTTTTAAACGATCGGTAAGAATGCATACAAGGCTCTGGAATAGTTTTATTTCAGAGCCTTTTTGTTTGTGACAATAGAATTTCGCAGAGCGTGTATTCTATCGTCATGAATCAACAAAGATTGCAGACTCTGTCTTGCAGAAAGGGGAATGTATTCATGCAGCAGGAAAGATATATGCGCCGTGCAATGGAACTTGCAGAACTCGGCAGAGGATGGACAAAGACAAATCCGGTGGTTGGTGCGGTTCTTGTAAAAGGGGACAGGATCATCGGGGAAGGCTATCATAAAAAATTTGGCGGACTTCACGCAGAGAGGGAAGCGCTGGCGGATTGCAGGAGCAGGGGAGAAGATCCGGCGGGAGCAGACCTTTATGTGACATTAGAACCGTGCTGTCATTACGGGAAAACGCCTCCATGTACACAGGCGATCATAGAAGCTGGCATCAGCCATGTGTTTGTCGGGGCGAAAGATATTAATCCACTTGTGGCGGGAGGAGGAATCCGGCAGTTAAGGGAGCAAGGCATCCTGGTGACGGAAGGAGTTTTACAGGAGGAATGTGAGTACCAAAATCGGGTATTTTTTCATTATATCCAGACAAAATTGCCCTATGTGCGGATGAAATATGCGATGACACTGGATGGAAAAATCGCATCGGCATCCGGAAAATCGCAATGGATCACCGGAGAGGCGGCAAGAGAACAGGTACACCGCATGCGGCATGAAATGACCGGAATCATGGTTGGGGCAGGCACGGTAATCGCGGATGATCCAATGTTAAACTGCCGTCTGCCGCAGACAAAAGACCCGGTCAGGATCGTTTGTGATACGACACTGCGGATACCGCTTAAGAGCCGTATCGTGCAGACCGCAGAGGAGCAGAAGACCATCATTGCAACCTGCTGTCAGGATGAGGCAAGGATCAGGGAATATCAGAAATATGCATGCCGGATCATAGTGACAGAGCGTGCGGATGGAAAAGTAGATTTAAAAGAACTGATGCGGCAGCTTGGAGCAGACGGGATCGAGAGTGTATTACTTGAGGGCGGTGCCATGCTGAACTGGTCGGCATTAGAAGCCGGAATCGTCAATGAGGTGTATGCGTATGTGGCACCGAAACTGTTTGGCGGTGCAGATGCCAAAAGTCCGGTTGCAGGAATGGGCGTGGATCATCCCGATGATGCGTACCATCTGGTCAATCAGAGGATACAGCAGGTGGGGGAGGACATTCTGATCACCGGGGAGCTGAAAAATAAATGAGAGGGAAATAGATACATAAGGTTTGAACATACTGTAAAAAGGCAGGGAGGGGAGGAAATTTGTTTACAGGAATTGTGGAAGAGGTCGGAAGAATCATAACAGCGGACCGGAAAGGCAATTCTGCCAGACTGAAAATAGAGGCAGAAAAAGTATTGGAGGATATCAAAATTGGTGACAGCATTGCCGTCAACGGAATCTGTCTTACCGTGACATCTTTTGGAAAAAACTATTTTACCGCCGATGTGATGCACGAAACGCTGCGGAGGTCATCGATTGGAGAAGCAGCGTCAGGCAGCCCGGTGAATCTGGAGCGCGCGATGGCGGCGAACGGCAGATTTGGCGGTCACATCGTGACAGGACATATTGACGGAACCGGAACGATCTGTGAAGTCATATCAGATGAGATCGCGATTTATTATTCCATTAAAGCGCCTGAGAAGATCATGCACTACATTGTTGAAAAGGGTTCTGTCGCAGTGGATGGGATCAGCCTTACCATTGCAGAAACGACACAGACCACTTTTATGGTGTCTGTTATCCCGCATACGGCGCAGTGTACGGTTTTGGCTCACAAAAAGACGGGGGATAAGGTAAATCTGGAAAATGACTGTATCGGGAAGTATATCGAACATTTTTTGAACTGGAAGGAAGAAAAAATAACGGAGAGTAAGATCACGAAGGAGTTTTTATTTTCTAATGGATTTTGAAAACTCAGAAAAATCAAGTGAAAGTTCTTGCATGGAAAGGGAGAAGTATAATGAGAGAATTTGATACAGTGGAACAGGCATTAGAAGAATTGAAAAAAGGAAAGATCATTCTTGTGACAGATGATGAAGATCGTGAGAATGAAGGGGATTTTATCTGCGCGGCAGAGTTTGCAACGACAGAAAATCTGAATTTTATGGCAACACATGGAAAAGGACTGATCTGCATGCCGATGTCAAAGGAGATCTGTGAAAAATTAAGACTCCCGCAGATGGTGGCAGACAATACGGATAACCATGAGACCGCATTTACCGTATCGATCGATTATGTCGGCACAACGACTGGAATATCGGCGGAGGAACGCGGTATGACGGCAAGGCATTGCATCAGTGAGGATGCAAAACCGGAAGATTTTCGCAGACCGGGACACATGTTTCCACTGCTTGCAAAAAAGAATGGTGTGTTAGAACGTAACGGTCATACAGAAGCAACCGTTGACCTGATGCGTCTTGCCGGATTAAAAGAGTGTGGTTTATGCTGTGAGATTATGCGTGAGGACGGAACAATGATGCGTACAACAGAACTTATGGAACTGGCAGAAAAATGGAATATCTGTTTTATCACGATCGCGGCAATTCAGGAGTACCGCAAAAAACATGAGAAACTGGTAGAGTGCGCAGCAGTCGCAAAACTCCCGACAAAATATGGAGAATTTAAAGCGTATGGTTATCAGAATATTTTAAACGGGGAACATCATGTTGCGTTGGTAAAAGGTGAGATCGGAGACGGAGAGGATGTGCTGTGCCGTGTACACTCCGAGTGCCTGACGGGAGATGTATTCGGATCTCTGAGGTGTGACTGCGGGGAACAGCTTGCTGCGGCAATGGAACAGATCGAAAAAGAAGGCCGCGGAATCCTGCTTTATATGCGGCAGGAGGGAAGAGGCATCGGATTACTGAACAAGCTGCGCGCCTATACATTGCAGGAGGAAGGAATGGATACGTTAGAGGCGAACCTTGCGCTCGGTTTTGCGGGGGATGAGCGGGAGTATTACATCGGAGCACAGATTTTAAAAGATCTCGGTGTAAAAACGCTGCGGCTTCTGACCAATAACCCGGATAAAGTTTACCAGTTGAAAGATTATGGCATGGAAATCAAAGAGCGCGTGCCGATCCAGATGAAGGCGACACCGTATGATCTGTTTTATCTGCGGACGAAACAGGAAAAGATGGGGCATATGCTTCGTTTTGAATAAGAGGATAAATATAATATTAAGTATCTATGGTGTCAACCTGACATCAACATTATAAAAAAGGAGATAAAAAAATGAACGTTTTAGAAGGAAAATTAACAGGAGCAGAGGATATTAAGATTGGGATCGTGGCAGCGAGGTTTAATGAATTTATCGTGTCAAGACTGATCGGGGGTGCACTTGACGGGTTGAAGCGTCATGATGTACCGGAGGAGCAGATTGATCTGGCATGGGTGCCGGGAGCGTTTGAGATACCGGTGATCGCAGAGAAGATGGCGGCAAGTGGAAAGTATGATGCAGTGATCTGCCTTGGGGCAGTGATACGCGGGGCAACGAGCCATTATGATTATGTGTGCAATGAAGTTTCCAAAGGGATTGCAAGCGTTTCCTTACAGAGCAAAATTCCGGTTATGTTTGGCGTTCTCACGACAGATAATATTGAACAGGCAATCGAGCGTGCCGGAAGCAAGGCGGGAAATAAGGGATATGAATGCGCTGTGGGTGCGATCGAGATGGTGAACCTGATGCGTGTGATGAAGAACTAAAGAAGAGACCAGGCGGTGCCAGATGTTTCTGGATTCTAAGCTGCCTTAAAAATGGTTCGTTCCCGGATTCTAATTAAAAGGGAGCATCCCAAAGTTTGTGTAAACCTCCAAACTGATGTAAGATAAAATTA
>OGFW01000696.1_pt1 | contig 32750 bp, 28 predicted proteins | sample 1570991 | NCBI WGS metagenome assembly OGFW01 (sample SAMEA2582074, study PRJEB24529) | metagenome | biome: Human gut stool | place: China | collected 2011
CTGACTGATGAAAAATATAATCCACGGTTATTATCAGAATTACTCTCTCATGAAAGCTTCCACAAATTCATGACCGACCTGGAAATCTATATTGATGGATTTAATGATAAAGGCATTCAGATAGCAAACGCTTTTCTTGATGTGATGAGATATAAACTGAACGAACTCGGTGCCGATTCCACCGATGCATTTACAAAAATATTTGATACTTCCCACATTGAGACAGAACAGTATTACATAAACATCCTGTTGGAAGATTTAAAGCCAATCGTCTCTGACCTGAGAAATGCCCATATGAAAGACAGCAACACTGCCAGTGATATTGACTATCAAAGCATGATCAAAAATATCATTGATGGTTTTACTTCTCCAACTCAGTTTGCTACAGAGGATACTCCCGAAGCCTCTAATGATGCTTATATTAACGGACTACTCCTTTTGTTCTGCAAAAATTTGGAAATGAAAATTACCCAGCTTTCTGTCGAAGAAAAACAGACCTTAAAAGAAATATTTTCACGTTCCAAGCCGGCAAAAGAACATAGGAAACTGAGAAGACGAAATCCGAAGTTATAAGATTCAAATTATCCATTTTCAAAACAAGCCACCGAGCATTATCCCTATGTGGCTTGTTTCATCTATGATTATTTCCATTATAAAGTTTAGGTTTCATGTACAATCGACAACCCAACTTAACTATCTGCTTTCTACTATTGTATATGTTCCTGATTCAAAATTTACATTTAATGTTGCAAATGCACTATTATATTCCCATCGGATTTGCAGAGAGCTCTCCCCTCCGGAGATTGCTACCTCTGCGCCTTCCGAAAATGCTTTATGGGTATTTCGCATGCGGATTAACGCAAGCTGTTTTTGAACCACATCTTTTTTCAGGTCTTCCGCGATCTGATCAGTGGAAAGGTTTGTCCGGTTGATTTCCTTATGTCCAGATTCTCCCGCGCGCCGCACCGCTTCGTGGTCATTTTTTCCGGCAAACAAATCCAGATACCAGACCTGAGGTTTGCCCGGCATAAACATCTGTATGGCACGCGCCAGAAGCATTTTTTCATCCGATTCTCCCAATGCACTGTAATATGTAGCGTTTACCTGATAATACAGATTCTTTTGTCCATGTAAATTTTTGACCATGCCTCCACGGGATACGATCCGGTCAATCAATGACTGGATCTCCTCTTCCGGAAGCAGCCCCTTTAAATCCAGAAGCGGGATGCCATCGTGACAGCCAAGCATGTTGACCGTGGAGATCTTCTTTGCCACGATCTCCTCTGCCCATGCCGCAAGGTACGTTCCGCGCCGGTTCTCAATCGCATCAATGACCAGTCCCGGCAGGAAAAAGTCATAGGTTGCATAGCCTTTTTCTGCAAGTGTCTCATATATTTTTTCATCATACGCTGCGTGGATCTCCGGCAAAAGCGTAAGTCCCAAAGGTTCTGCCAACGTATGGATCTTCTGTAAAAGTTCCCACGTCTCCGGATCATTGAGAAAGTTTTTCTTTCCCGGTGCTTTCGGCGCATAGGCAAAAGCATCCAGCCGCACGATTGTTGCACCGTAAGAGGCTATTTTTTCCAGTGTTTCACGATAAAACTCCCACACTTTTGGTGACTGGATGTTTACATCCATCTGTCCGAGATACTGTCTGCCATGCACCTCCTGATAAAAGGTATTCCAGTACGGCACTTTTTTTCCATCCGGAAATTCCACCATCAGGATCGGCAGCCCGGGTTTGCGGAAAAACATCTGTTTCAGGCAGCTTTCATCCGGCTGGATATAGCCTTCCTCCGTCATGGTTCCATGCCCTTCCCAGAAATGGTTCCAGTCGATGAAAAAATCGCGGTACGCAGAAGCCTCCCCTTTTTCCACAAGATCCCGAAACTGCGGGGACTGTGCGGAAGCATGGTTTAAAATAAAATCCAGTTTCAGGTCGATTCCCATATCCTTTAACTGTTCAAGGTCTTTCCGGTTGGCAAGCTGCTCATTCAGGTCATAGTCGATCACGGAAAATCCCCGGTCGAGATCGGAATGGTACAGGCTCGGCAGAATGTAAAAAGAAGAAAATACATTCTGCAAAGCCTCCGTTTTCAGCAATGTTACGATATCCCCAAGATTTCCTCCAAGACTGTCTGGATATGCATTGAGCATCGGTTTACTGTTCATAAACACTTCCGTCCTTTCCCACGATCAATCCTGCATTTTTGCGCTGCACTTCGAGTTTTTCCTGTTCCAGTTCCACCACACGGCAGATAAACGGGCTTGCGGCATTCTCGTCGCGGTTTCTGCGGATGCGCCGCTCCTTTGTCTCCTCCGGGGAACTTTCCAGAAAGACGGATAGATCCACACCATGTAAATCGTCACTGCCTCCGTGCGTCCACTCCAGAAGCAATACAGATATTCCTGAAAAATCGGTTTCTTCTGATGAAATCTCACCATCTTCCCGTCCCAAATGCCGCAATGTGATCGTATCTTTTCCCTCATGAAATGCCGCAAGCACTTCATTGATCCGGTCGAAGTCAATCTCTTTCTTTGTCCCGAGATATCCACGCAGTCCGTCTTCCCCGGCTTCTTTATACACACGCAGCCGTTCTTCGTCGTTGCGTTTTGGAATCCGGTGTGGATAATCATCACCCGAGAGCAGATAACATCCGGTTCCGTCATTTAAAAAGTACTGCTGCAATGCCGTTGCAAGTGTTGTTTTTCCAGAACCGGAGCCACCGTAAACGCTGATGACCACCCGTTTTTCGGCATTCCCGTCACACAATTTCTGTACTTTTTCATATAATCTTCCCGCCTCTTTCAGTTCTGTAAAAGCAAACTGATACGCCTCATATTCCCCGGTAAACGGCGGAAGCGGAATTCCCGCATGCATCAGTGCCGCACCGGCATACTGTCTGCCGCTCTGTTCTTCCAGATACACGGCATCCGGTTTTAACCCACGCAGGCGGACATAAACGGCTGCCTGATTTGCCTCTGCCCTAAGACGCACTGCGCTGACTAATGCATGATCCTGTTCCTCTGATACCGTCATCCATGCCGCAATTTCATCCATAAACGGATCGGACAGCCGCCAGTAGGTTCCCTCGTTAATGAGTGTTTCATACTTCTTGTATGTTTTAATCTGCTCCCGGATCTGCTGTTTTTCCTCATCGGATAAAAGCGCCGGGTTTAATTCGTAACCGAAGGTTCCTGCCATCGCTGTCACCCCGCGGGTGTGGAAACTTGTCACCCGTCCGGTCTGGTGGTTCGGCACCGCCGAAACGTGCGCCCCCATTGCGGAAACCGGATAGAAAAACGAAGTTCCGTACTGGATCCTTGTGCGGTTGATTGCATCGGTATTGTCACTGCACCAGATCTGCGGGGAATAATAAAGCATTCCTGCGTCAAATCTGCCGCCGCCACCGCTGCATCCCTCAAGCAGAAGATCCGGATACCGGCTGCACAGGCGCTCCATAAAATCATAGACACCAAGCACGTAATCATAGGACAGATTTCCGGCATAGACATCTGCCATACTGCGGTTCATATCCCACTTGACATAATCAATTTTTCCCTGATCCAGCACGGCACAAATCTGATCAAATACACAGTCGCGCACTTCTTTTCTGGAAAAATCAAGCAGTAACTGGTTTCTCGAGCGCACCGGCTTTTTCCCCGGAATCTGAATTGCCCAGTCCGGATGTGCCCGGTAAAGATTGCTGTCTTCATTGACCATCTCCGGCTCAATCCAAATGCCAAATTTCACCCCCTGATTATGCACACGGGTAATAAGCTCTGCCAGGCTTCCCCCCAGTTTCTTTTCATTGACCTGCCAGTCCCCAAGGGAAGAATTATCATCGTTTCTTTTCCCAAACCAGCCGTCATCCATCACTACCATATCAATTCCAAGGGAAGCAGCTTCTTTTGCCAGATCCACGATCGTATCTCCCGTAAAATCAAAATAGGCTGCCTCCCAGCTGTTGATCAGTACCGGGCGCTGCATATGGACATATTTGCTGCGGCACACATGGTTGCGGATGCAGTTATGATACTGCTGCGACAGTGCTGACAATCCATCTGCCGAATAGGATAAAATAACTTCCGGCACCGTAAAGGTTTCTCCTTCCGCAAGCGGATAGGAAAACAGTTCTTCATTTAATCCGAGAAGCAGGCGCGTCTGGTTGAACTGATCTTTTTCTGCCTCACAGGAAAAATTTCCGCTGTATACAAACAGCATTCCATAGCAGCTGCCTGCGGTCTCTGTTGTTCCTTTTTCTGCCAAAATCACTGCCGGATTATACTGATGGCTTGACGTTCCCCTGCGGCTGCCAAACGCAATGGTTCCATGCCCCAGCGGCGTACGCTCCAGATTGCGCTCCATGGCATGCTTTCCATAAAACCGCAGGACATCAAAATCTCCCTGTACAAAATCCAGACAGGCTGCCGCTGCCTTTTCGATCGTAATCTGCCCGGTTCCCGTATTTTTAATCTGGACGCTCCTTGTAATGACATCGTTTTCTTCCAAAACACCATACAGCAGATGAACTTCAACCTGTGCGTTTTCGTCTGCAAGGACAATTTCCAGTGTCTGTGCTTCCTCTTTGTCTGCCCAGACAGCCGGAAGTCCCTGTAACTGGTATTTGCCGCTTCGGATCTCATAACTTTTAAAAAGCAGATCTGCGCTTTCCACCCCTTTTTCATTTTTGATATTCAGCGCAATATTGCGGTAATCCCCAGTTCCAATGGAAGGATACTCCTGTGGCAGCGCATCCAGCGAATATGTGCGGTCCATGCCCGCTGCATAAGGATTTCCGGAAAATCCACGGTCTGCATAGGTTAAAACATAATCCATGGGGCTGTTTGTTTTATCTCCATAGTACAGATGCAGCAGATATCCCAGTGGATCGACCTGCATCTGATAAGTTGTATGCACCGTATGCAGGTTAAATATTTTTTTATTTGGATTGTATATAATTGCCATAGAAATCACCTCGTTTTATTTTTATCCTTTGACTGCACCGTTTGCCACACCGTTTAAAATCTGTTTCTGACAAATCACATAGAAAATAAGGATTGGAATCAGTGCCAGAATATAGGAAGCAAATGCCAGATTGTAATTGGTTCCAAACTGTGTCTGGAAATTAAGCTGTGCAAGCGGCAGCGTATTCTGTCCGGTTCCAGACATGATCACAAGCGGTGTCATAACATCATTCCACGTTCCAAGAGCTGTCAGGATTGCAACTGTTGCATGCATTGGCATCATCATTGGAAAGACCACTTTCCAGTAAGTAGTCCATGTGCTTGCTCCGTCAATATCTGCTGCCTCTTCCAGCGCTATCGGAATATTTTTTAAGTACCCACTGTAAAGAAGGACGTTCATTGGCATATAAAATACCAGATACAACAGAATGACACCCGCGCGGTTTCCAAGTCCCATATGCGCCGTCTGCTTTACCAGAGGCATCATTAAGATGGAAAACGGAACAAACATTCCGCTGACAATATACAGATAGATAAATCGGAAACTTTTTCTTCTTGCCATGCCGCGTCCGATCACGTAGCCTGCAATTGAGTGGATCAGGATTGCCAGTACGATCGTTGCCAGTGTGATCAGTAAACTGTTTCCAAGAGAGTGCCAGAAATCGGTCACTTCCATTGCCTGACGGAAATTTTCAAAACTCCACTGTTTCGGGAAAGAAAGTGCACCCGCCACATCGTTTGTCATCTCACTCGGTTTCTTAAACGCAATGATCACTGCCATATACAGCGGGAAAAATACCGTAACCGTCCCCAAAATCAGAACAATCGTAAGTACCCAGTTTGTTTTCTGTTTTTCTTTCATCATAACTGCTCCTCCTTCTTATTCATGACTGTCATCTGGAAAAGTGAAATCGCCACGATCACAATAAAGAAAATGACTGCATTCGCACTCTGGAATCCAAACTGTCCGCCATCCATACCATTTTTATAAATCAGGTAAGAGATGGATTCGGTGCTCTGTGCCGGACCTCCCTTGGTCAATGACATGATCTGGTCGAATACCATGAGGAAATTCTTTGTGCTCAGTACCAGATTGATCGTCACAAACGGCATCACCAGTGGAAATGTTACTTTCCAGAACTGCTTCCATTTACTGGCTCCGTCAAGCATACTCGCCTCGTAGACTTCCTCCGGTACAGTCTGCAGACCGGAAATATAGATGATGGTATTCATGGCAACTGCCTGCCATACACCAACAATCAGCACACCAATCCATGCGTATTTTTCACTTGCAAGAATACTGTTCTGTAAAAATCCAATATGGAACACATTTCCCACAGTTGGAAGAATGTAAGTAAAAATAAAACTGAAAATATAGCCGATGACAAGTCCTCCTAAAATATTCGGTACAAAATAAATACCGCGCAATGCACTTTTAAAACGGATTGCACTGTTTAATCCAACTGCCATGATCAGACTTAGCACATTTACCAGTATCGTTCCTGCCAGTGCATATTTAAACGTAAACAAATAGCTTTTTCCCACGCGGGAATCCGTAAACAGATCTGCATAGTTCCTGATCCCGACATAATCGTAAGTTCCGTATCCTTTATAATTGGTAAAACTGTAAATCACACCTTTGATCATTGGAAGTGTATTGAATGCAAAAAATAAGATTACAACCGGTATGATAACCGCCCAGAATGTTTTGTCCCTGTTTGACATTTTCTTTTTCATTGTGCATCCCCCTGTTCTTTCTGATAATCCTGTACTTTCCGAATCAGATCCCGGTTGTAGCGCTTCCAGTCGGAATCAAATTTTTTCAAAAACTTTTCCTGTGCATTGTCGCTTGTATCCAGCAGGAACGTCTGGATCATGGCATCCACACTCATCTCACTCGGATAATGGTGATCCTGATAATCTGCCATGCGGTTGTTTTCAATGTAAGGACGCATATCCTCGAGTGTTTCCGGAATTGCAAAATCCCCGTCTTTGCAGGCAATTCCGCCCTGATCATCCAGATAAATCTGAATGGTCTCATCGTCATACAGATATTTTAAAACTTCATATGCAGCCTCTTTATTTTTGCATGCTTTCATTACGGAAAACTGCAGATCAATTCCTGAATTTAATACATTGTCTGATTCGTTATCATTTGCAGGAAATGTAAAAGAGCCGATATTCATGTCCGGGTTGACCGATTTAATCTGGGGAATCGCATAGCTTCCAATCGGATACATGGCAGCTTCCCCGCGGGCAAATGCTGTACATGCATCGTTATAACCATATGCATACGGATTTTTTTCGGCGTAATCCAAAAGCGCACGCATCTTTTCTGCTACCGGTCCATACGTATCGGAAAATGTGGTATTTCCCATATTTACCTGATTGTAGGTATCCGAATCGGTAAGTCCGACTGCCAGCGCATTCCACGGAGCCAGACAGGTCCAGGTATCTTTAAAGCCCAGATACAGCGGAAGGGTTCCGCTCTGTTTTATTTCATCACACAGTATGGTAAATTCCTGCCAGGTGGTCGGAACTTTCCAGCCATTTTCCTCAAACAGATCTTTGTTATATAAAATTCCTGCCGCGTTTGCCACATATGGAAGTGCATACGTGCCATCCTTTGGAATAAACTCCAGTTCCTTATCCATATCCAGATATGCCTGTTTTACGGTCTGGACTTCATCCAGATCGGAAATATCATCAAACAGATCTGCATCTAAAAAGTTGGAATAGTTGCTGTCTCCTCCGATTGCGATGATATCCGGATAATCCTCCCGGATAAAACGTGTCTTTAAAATAGTCATTGCTTCGTTTGGAGATGAAATCGTCAGATGGATGTCATCATGTGTTTCATTGAACCGCTTTTCAATTTTTTCAAATGCCTTAACTGCTTCCGGTTTGTAGGAAACCACTTCGATTTCGGTTTTCCAGTCTGCCCTTTTTTCACTTCCGCATCCGGCAAGACCCGTCATACACATGCCAAGTGCAAGCACCGCCGCAACACTGCGGAAAATACTTCTTTTTGCCATATTCTTCTCTCCTTTTTTTCAATATATCCGCTTACTCTTTTGATATTCTGATTATAACATACCTTTATGAGTCCTCAAATATCATCATTTTTTTAATTTTATATCAAAATGCGATATTTTATGTTATAATAGACATTGATATAGCATTTTGGTATATAAGGAGTATTTTATGGGCAATATATTATTTAATATTTTTCCGAATGAAAATTTTATTGATCTGTGTATGTATCAGTTTGGATATGAACAGTGTGATCCCGGCCATTCATTCGGGCCTGCAACACGCAACCACTACCTGTTTCACTATATTCTTTCCGGAACCGGAACCCTTATGGCTGACAATGCAAAAGGTGAAACACAGACCTATTCCATAAAAAGCGGGCAGGGATTTATTATTTTTCCCGGTCAGATCAACACCTACATTGCCGATAAACAGCTTCCCTGGGAATATATGTGGATTGAATTTGATGGCTTGCGTATAAAAGAAGCTTTAAGTGTCACAGATTTGTGTAAAGATGCGCCCATTTATCATTCACACTCCAAAGAATTGCGTGAAAAACTTGCTGATGAAATGCTTTATATTGTAAATCATTCTCATGAATCTTCTTTTCATCTCATTGGCCATCTGTATTTATTTATGGATTATCTGCTGCAGTCAGCAAAATCTACTAAGCTGGTTTCCAGTGGGCGCATGAGTGATTATTATATAAAAGAAGCAATCAATTATATTGAACAGAATTTTCAGAATAATATCTCGATCGAAGATATCGCTACAGTATGTGGCATCAACCGAAGTTATTTGGGGAAAATCTTCCGCAACTCAATTGGCCGCTCTCCGCAGGAATTTCTTATGAACTACCGCATGGTAAAGGCTACCGAATTGTTAAAGCTGACATCCTTATCTATTGCGGACATCAGTTCCGCTGTCGGATACGAAAATCAGCTTCATTTTTCCCGTGCATTTAAAAATATTTATGGTATCTCCCCACGGGAATGGAGAAATCAGAACAAGTAACAATAGATAAGATAGATATCATTCCTATCAGTCTTAATACTTCAGTATCATTACCTTGTCCCTTGAACACTTCCATATCAGTAAAAAGGACATCCCCTTACCTGTAAAATCTACAGTTCCGGAATGTCCTTTTCCCCATACTTTACTATATTTTTAACACATGATGCTGCTTATCCACAATCTATAAGATGCCAAAATGCCTAAATGCCTGCATAATTGCATCTTCCTTCTCCGGTGTACACTGTGGCTGTCTCGTATTCTCTGATTTAGCCAGATTGAAATTCTCACCGACATCCAGTCCACACTTCTTCTTAATCTGTGCGATATACAGTGATGAAACCTTAAGTCCTGTCTGCTCCAATACATATGCCTTTATCTGCTCATATGTCGCTTTTCCTTTGAATTCAGATAAATCCATATCCTCCAGGGAGAAGTCCACCTTCACTTTTCTACTGTCGACCAGTCTCCGTTCCACTTCGGTCCGCGCTGAGCAAAGATCCACCGGACCTTTAGCGCCCTTGGAAAGTAAGACTACAGTCTCCACATGTGTAGTATTCCCAAACTGATCCACCGCCCTTACCTTGCAAAGCTCATATCCGCCCTCACAAAGCATCTTAAGATCCCTCGCTAACGTCGCCGAATCACAGCTTACATACACGATCCGCTCCGGCTGCATCTTAAGCATCGTCTCCAGACATACACCATCGCACCCCTTTCGCGGCGGATCGACCACGATCACATCCGGGTGCAGCATATCTGCATCTGTGTCTTTCTTTTTTTCATAAAATGCCGGCAGCACTTCCTCTGCTTTTCCTACAAAAAACTCAGCATTATTGATACCGTTGAGCGCCGCATTATTCTTCGCGTCCTCGATTGCCTGTGGGACGATCTCCACCCCATAAACTTTTCCCGCTTTCTGTGCAAGAAAAAGTGAAATCGTGCCGATGCCGCAATATAGATCCCACACGGTCTCTTTTCCGGTCAGTCCCGCATAGTCGAGCGCAAGGCTGTAGAGTTTTTCCGTCTGGACAGGATTGACCTGATAAAATGACTGCGGTGAAATATGGTATGCGACCGCTGTATCAGTCAGTGAAAAATCCTTCGTATCGCGTAGATGGATCATATCGGTAATGTATGGATCGCCCCAGATACATTTCGTCACATCCCCGAGGATCACATTTGTTTTCTTCGTATTCTGATTGATGGAAATGCTCTTCATTCCCTCGATGGCTGTCAATCTGTCGATCAGTTTTTCCACTTTAGGAAGACTATTTCCATTGATAATCACACAGACCATAAGCTCTTTTGTGGAAAACCCATAGCGGATCAGGACATGACGAACCAGCCCCTTACCTGTATTTTCATCGTAAGATGCCACATGATATTCTTTCATATAAGAAAGGACTTCATTTAAAATAATCTGATTTTCCTCCACACCCAGTTTACAGTCATTGACCGGGATAATACTGTGGGTACGCGCTGCATAAAAACCGGCAACCGGATTCCCATCTTTATCCGCACCGATCGGAAACTGTGCCTTGTTCCGGTAGCGGTATGGTTCTTTCATCCCCACGACAGGAAGCATGATTCGGTCGATCAATTCCGGCGCAAAACCGCCAATACGAATCAGATTTCCGCGCACTTTGTTCTGCTTAAATTCCAGCTGCTTTTCATAATCCAACGCCTGTATCTGACATCCGCCGCATCTCCTGTGAAGTTCACACTGTGGTGTCACACGAAATTTAGACGGCGATAAAATCTGCTCCACTCTCGCATAACCATAATTTTTCTTCATCTTTGTGATGCGGGCTTCGATCTCATCTCCAAGCACCGCATCTTTAACGAAAAAGGTCATGCCATCGTATTTTCCGATTCCTTCGCCGTCCACGCCCATATCTTCGATTTTCAGTTCTATGATATCATTTTTCTGCATAATTATAATTTCCCGGAGCGTCTGATATTGCTCTCAAGCAGACGGTTGTACCCCTGCCATTCCTGATTATTTTCCGGCACGTTGTTAAAGATTTCGCGCACCGTCTCCATCTTTGCATCGATATTATCCGCAAAACTGAGTGCCAATGCCTCCGGCAGCGCCGGTTTTTTCGGTGAACCAAACTCTAACTCGCCGTGATGTGCTAAAATACAGTGCTTTAACTCGCTTGCCAGTCCCTTTGGAAAATCCGGGATCGTGCGGATCCTGTCACCGACCATCTCGGTTCCGATAATAATATGTCCTAAAAGCTGACCGTCATCCGTGTAATCATTTTCCGGGAATGTGGAAAGCTCCTCTAATTTTCCGATATCATGGAAAATAGCTGCCGTGATCAAAAGATCGCGGTTTAACATCGGATAACAGCCTGCAAAATAATCACAGTGCTTTGCCACACTTAAGCTGTGCTCAAGCAGACCACCGACAAATCCGTGGTGCACAGTCTTTGCAGCAGAGTGGAATTTAAAGCGTTTTTCAAAATCTGCATCTTCCACAAAAAAGCTCTCTAACAGCTTCTTTAAATGCACTTCTTTGATGCTCGCAATCAGGCCTTTTAACTCCTCATACATCTGGTCGATATCCTTATCGCTGACCGGAAGGTAATCTTTTGGATCATACTCCCCTTCCTGCACCTTGCGGACGCGCTTTACATTCAGCTGTAAATTGCCCTGAAAGCTGGTGATATCACCCATTACGGCTATGTAATCCAGTGAATCGAACTCGTCGATTCCAACAGAACCAGGCTCCCAGATCTTCGCATCCAGTGTGCCCGTTTTGTCCTGTAAGATCAATGTATCATAAGGTTTTCCTGCCTTTGTCAGTGCAGACTGTTTTACTTTACATAGATAGATTTCATTAATTCGCTCGCCCTCTCTGAGGCTCTCAATATACTTCATACTACTCCTTATTCCTGCTTTTATTTTCTAAAATTATTATGCCTGTATCCGCATTTCTGCTTCTAAAACGCATACCGGTGTCCACATTTCTGTTTCTGACATGCATGGCCGCATCCGCATTTCTGCTTCTAAAATACATGCCTGTATCTGGTTCACATCTCTATGGCAGTACACTGACTTCTACCGTGCAGGTGATTTCCGTATAACCTTCCGGTCCCTGCCGCTCAATCTTCACTTCCACCGTATCTTCCGGCTTTAACGAAAGCAGTTTTTTCTCATAATTTTCTGCCGTAAGAATCTCATCCCCGTCAATCTCCGTAATGACATCCCCGCTCTGAAGTCCGGCAGCCATTGCCGGTGAATCCATACATACATCCTTGATATATGCACCTTTCGGTATCTCATATTCACGTTCGATCGCTGCTGTAACCGTTGTCACTTCAAGTCCAAAGTAAGGGATATCCTGTCCGTTTGACAGCATCTCAATCAATGCTTTTAACTCGGAAATAGAGATTGCTGTCAGCGTATTTTCATCCCCCGCACTGCTGTATCCCTGCATCACGATTCCAATGATCTCGCCATCTACATTGACAAGTGCTCCGCTTCCGTTGCTGCTTCCTACAATATCTGTCGTAAACACACTGTAATTATGATCTATCGTAGAAATACTGTTCGTGGTGGATGTAATATTTCCAGTCAGGATTGAATAATTGGTTCCAAGCGGACTTCCGATCGCGATCGCGATCGTTCCCTGCGTAACAGTCAGTGAATTTCCAAGAACTGCAACTGCGATCGCATTCTTTGTACTTTCGGTAAGTTCTGACGCCTTTACGCTTAACACAGCTATCCCTGTATTGCCATCGTATTTTTTCATTTCAGCTTTCACGACAGCATCATTAATAAATGTGACATAGATTTCCTGTGCATCCGCAATCGCCTTGCGTTCTGTTAAAACCAGCAGTTCCCTGCCATTTTCCGCTACAATGATACCGGAAGCCTGCCCCTTACTCTCATATGGGTTATTAAACCAGTCGGTATCGCTCTTCACACCGGTTACCGTCACGATAAACTTGTTTGCTTCTTTTCCAACCGCATACAATTTATTCTGAAGTTTCTGAAAATCGGCAAGTTCAAGTTCCTGCGTTTCATTGTTTGAAACATCCCCAGTGTTATGTTCCGTTTCCGGTTCATCCGTCTGCTCCTGCTGACTGTTTCCCGCTTCTTCTGTCTCCTGCTGACTGTTTCCCGCTTCTTCTGTCTCCTGCTGCCCGTTTTCCGGCTCTTTATTTTCTCCCTGCTGTCCGTTATTCTCTGTGTCCTTTTGCTCTGTCGATTCCTGCGTATCGTCCTGTCCGCTTTCTTCCGTTTCTGTCACATCATCCTTCGGAATCGTAACGACAGGCTTCTCCTCCGGGTAAAACCAGTTTGAAAACTCCGGCTGCAATAAACTAAACACCAGTGCTGCCACCGTACCAAAAATAACGGCAAGCACTACGGTAAACAATGCTTTTTTTATAAGACGTTTTTTATTCAACGGCTTCTCCTTGATCTGCTCATTAATAAAAGAAAAGCCACCCTTCTCTTTCTCCTGCATGATTTTCCCTTCCTTAACAAAAATGAAAACCGCACCTTATTTATTATAGTTTGAATCACATACGCTTGCAACACTATTTTTGCATTTCCGGCTTTCCTTCCCCCAATTAATGGGATATAATGTGAATAAGCAATGAGCAGTGCCAAATGAGGGAAAAATAAAAAAAGACTGCTTGCAGGCTCTTTTTTGTTTTTTTCTCATTTGATAGGGCGAATGCCCGTCAGCCCGGAAAATCTCTGATTTTTCGGGCTGGCACTGCGGACTAAAGTCGAACACACATATCCGTCGGCATGCTGCCACTGCAAACTAAATTTTCAACCACAAGGAATTACAAATCATATGAATGAAAAAGTTTTAAAAACATTAGAATATAATAAAATCATTGCCCGCTTAGCGGAGCACGCCTCAAGTGAGGATGCAAAGAAACGTTGTCTCTCCCTCACACCGGGCACAGACATCAATGAGATCAATCTTTTACAGTTACAGACCAAAGATGCGCTAAACCGTCTCTTTAAAGGCGGCCGCATCTCTTTTTCCGGTGTCCATGATATCCGTGACTCCCTGAAACGTTTAGAGATCGGTGCAGCCTTAAGCATCACGGAGCTTTTGCGCGTCTGCTCTCTCCTTGAGGCAGCCAAACGTGCAAAAGCATTTTCCCGCGCCAGCATCGGACATACCGGACCGGACCGCCCTGTTTCAGCAGATGAGACAGACGAACTTCCGGTTGATTCCCTGACCGGATTTTTTGACCAGATCGAACCACTCACACCATTATGTGACGAGATCCGCCGCTGCATCTTATCGGAGGACGAAATCGCAGACGATGCCAGCAGCACACTCCGTTCCATCCGTAAATCCATGCGTGGCATGAACGATAAGATCCGTGCACAGATGAACTCGATGATCAACAATACAACTACACGCAGTTATTTGCAGGATGCCGTCATTACGATGCGTGACGGCCGCTATTGTCTGCCGGTCAAAGCCGAAGCAAAATCACAGGTTCCGGGTATGGTGCACGACCAGTCATCTTCCGGTTCCACACTCTTTATCGAACCGCTCGCTGTTGTAAACTTAAACAACGAATATAAAGCTCTTCTTATGAAAGAAAAAGAAGAAATTGAAGTCATTCTCGCCAACTTAAGCAACTTAACGGCAGGATACTCCATGCAGCTTCATACTGACTACAATATACTCACCGAACTTGATTTTATTTTTGCAAAAGCAGCTTTCGCTCAGACTTACAACGGTGTTGCTCCGACTTTCAATACCGACGGACGTATCAACATCAAAAAAGGGCGTCATCCGCTGCTCGACGCCAAAAAAGTTGTACCGATCGATGTACGTCTCGGAGAAGATTTTACGCTTCTGATCATTACCGGACCAAACACCGGTGGTAAAACCGTCTCCTTAAAAACAGTCGGTCTTCTGACATTGATGGGGCAGGCAGGACTTCATATTCCGGCTTCCGAGCGTTCGGAACTCGGAATCTTTGAGGAAGTGTTTGCTGATATCGGAGATGAGCAGAGTATTGAACAGTCTTTAAGTACTTTCTCCTCCCATATGACAAATATCACACGCATTTTAAGTCAGGTAAATGACCGTTCCCTCGTGCTTTTCGATGAGCTTTGTGCCGGAACCGATCCAACGGAAGGTGCAGCACTTGCAATTTCTATTTTGTCAAAATTAAAACTATACGGTGCACGTGTCATGGCAACCACACACTACAGTGAATTAAAAGTATTTGCCTTGCAGACTTCCGGTGTGGAAAATGCCTGCTGTGAATTTGACGTTGAATCATTAAGTCCGACTTACCGCCTGTTGATCGGTATTCCCGGAAAAAGTAATGCGTTTGCAATTTCCACCAAACTTGGTCTGGGTGAGGATATCATCGAGGATGCCAAAGGACGGATCAGCGAAAATGATATGAATTTCGAGGATCTTTTAGCAGATCTTGAAAAGAGCCGCATCACGATTGAAAAAGAACAGCTTGAGATCAACCAGTATAAAGAAGAAATCCAGAAATTAAAAGAACAGCTTGAACAGAAACAGGAACGTTTAGACGCAAGCCGTGACAAGATCCTGCGCGAGGCAAACGAGCAGGCTTACAATATCATCAAAGAGGCCAAAGACCTTGCCGATGAAACGATCCGTAATTTCAATAAATACGGCACCGCACATGCCCCGGTCAGCGAAATGGAAAAAGAGCGCACTAAACTGCGCGATAAGATGAACAACGCACAGAAAAAAATGTCTGACCAGAAAAAGAATGCTGCGCCAAACCATAAAGTTCCCAAAAAACTCCGCATTGGCGACCGCGTGAAAGTCATCAGCATGAATCTAAACGGAACCGTTCACTCCCTGCCAAACGCAAAGGGTGACCTTTATGTACAGATGGGTATTTTACGTTCTCTTGTCAACATCAATGACCTGATCCTGTTAGAGGAAGAAACTTCCCCGACCAGCAAAAAATACGGTCGTACCAGTGCCGGCAAGATCAAAATGAGCAAGTCTGCATCCGTCTCCACAGAGATCAACCTGATCGGCAAGACCACAGACGAAGCGATCGCTCTTTTAGATAAATACTTGGATGATGCCTACCTTGCGCACATTCCGTCCGTGCGTATCGTCCACGGAAAAGGAACCGGTGCACTGCGCAACGCCGTACAGGCACATTTAAAACGTTTAAAATATGTGAAATCATTCCACCTCGGAGAGTATGGCGAAGGTGATGCCGGCGTAACGATTGCCGAATTCAAAGACTGATTTCAGACAAAAAGTAATTTCAGTAAGACAGATTTTATCTGATCCCATGCACAAAGCACTGCCGAAGCAATACCATTTCGTCTGATTTACAAACAGAATAACAACTAACAGGAGGTAATTTTATGGCAGCAAAACAAAAAATACTGATCGTCGATGACGATAATAATATTGCAGAACTGATCTCTCTTTATCTTACGAAAGAGTGTTTTGATACAAAAATTGTAAATGACGGTGAAGAAGCCTTAAAAGCATTCGAACAGTACAATCCGAACCTGATCCTTCTTGATCTGATGCTTCCGGGCATCGACGGCTATCAGGTATGCCGCGAAGTCCGTGCAAAAGCAAACGTGCCGATCATCATGCTCTCCGCAAAGGGTGAGATTTTTGATAAAGTACTCGGTCTTGAACTTGGAGCAGATGATTATATCATGAAGCCGTTCGATTCCAAAGAACTTGTTGCCCGCGTCAAAGCCGTTTTGCGCCGTTACCAGCCGGTCAAAATTGAAGAACCTGCTCCTGAATTAAAATGCGTAAAATACCCGGATCTGATCGTCAACTTATCCAACTACTCTGTTATTTATAAGGACAATCCGATCGACATGCCGCCAAAGGAATTAGAGCTTTTATATTTCCTTGCATCCTCGCCAAATCAGGTATTTACCAGAGAACAGCTTCTCGACCATATCTGGGGCTATGAATACATCGGCGACACCCGCACCGTGGATGTCCATGTAAAACGCCTCCGTGAGAAAATAAAGGACAATGACAGCTGGAGTCTCTCGACTGTCTGGGGAATCGGTTATAAGTTCGAGGTTAAAAATATATGAAACGAACACTCTACCCGAAGCTGCTCGGCGGCTATCTGATCTATGGACTGATCTGTTTTATTATTATTTCAACCTTTGGTTACCATATTACTTTTAACTTCTTAGAGCGCCGGGATGCCTCGACGCTCTATCGGGAGTCTGCGCTGATTTCCTCCAATTATGCAGAGAATTATTTCAAACGTTCCACAACATTAGAAGAAATGAAAACGCAGCTCTCCACTTTAAGCACTTACCTCTCCAGTGAGATCTGGATCATTGATAAGCAGGGACAGATTCTTTTAAATACAGCTTCTGCCACCTCTCCGGCAGAAAATACAGAACCGGAAGTGATCCCCGATTTTGACGTGACTGATTTTGGAAATAAATATTACCGCACCGGAAACTTTTACGGTCATTTTGACTCAGAAACATTAAGTGTGTTTTCACCGATCACTGTAAATTACAAAGTACGCGGCTATGTGATCATACATAAACCGGTCAGCTCCATCGTCAATTTATCCAACCTGCTGACCAATCTTTCCTATCAGACGTTTGCACTTTTATTTCTGGCAGCGTTTGTTGTTTTAGCACTCTTTACCTGGATCGTCTATATCCCGATCCGCAAAATTGCCAAAGGCGCCAATGAATATGCCGCCGGAAATTTTGAGGCAAAGATCGATGTCCACTCCAATGATGAGATCGGTTATCTTGCTGCCTCGCTCAACTATATGGCAAATGAATTAAACACGCTTGAGGAGGATCAGCGAAAATTTGTCTCCAATGTCTCACATGACTTCCGCTCTCCGCTGACCTCGATCAAAGGCTACGTAGAAGCAATGCTTGACGGAACAATCCCGGTTGAAATGCAGGATAAATATTTAAACATCATCCTTTTTGAGACAGAACGTTTGAACAAACTGACAAAAAGCCTTCTGGAATTAAACAAATTCGGCTCACACGGTGTTATGTTAGACATCACCAGTTTTGATATCAATCACACAATCCGCATGACCGTACAGACCTTTGAGGGAACCTGTATGGAAAAACATATCAGTTTTAACCTGATCTTAAGCGGTGAGACACTGTTTGTCTCTGCTGATTTCAGCAAAATTCAGCAGGTGCTTTATAACCTGATCGACAATGCACTCAAATTCAGCCATGCAAATTCATCGATCACGATCGAGACGACCGAAAAAAATGAAAAGGTCTTTGTATCAGTCAAAGACACCGGAATTGGTATTCCAAAAGACAGTATCAAGAAAATCTGGGAGCGTTTCTATAAAACCGATCTTTCCCGTGGGAAAGACAAGAAAGGAACCGGTCTTGGTCTTTCCATTGTCAAAGAAATCATCCAGGCTCACGGAGAAAACATCAACTGTATCAGTACCGAGGGTGTTGGTACGGAATTTATCTTTACACTGCCGTTAGCGAAAGAACAGGAGGAGCATGCCTGATGGCATGCTCTTTTACATAACGTGATTATTAAAATTCACCTTTTCAAGGATTTACCGTCTTAGTTTTTGTATATAATCATATTTGTTTCCACTCTTAAGCATTTTCAGCCAAGATATATAATTATTTTTCCCATTCCTTATATTTCTGAATATATTTGTTATTTCCACTCCCATTCTTAATGTATAAGGTAATGATTCTGTCCCAGATACATAAATTACTTTCTCTACTGAAATATCACCTATAATTTTATCTATCTTTGGGATTGCCAAATCTATGGTAACCAACACCTTGCAATTTCTTTCCGTTATATACTACTTTATTCTCTCTGCTCCAGTTCTCGGATCAATCGGAACAAAGCATGCTCCCAAATCATTTAAGGCATACTCCGCATATATTGTTTCCGGTAAATTTGGAAGCATCAACGCAACACTATCATTATTTTTTACTCCTAATGCTGCAAATGCCGATGCTACCCGAGTAATATTAGACAATAATTTTTCATAAGATATTTTATTTCCAAAATAAATGATAGCAGTTTCCTTTAAATGTTTTTTGGCACTGTTTCTCATAAAATCAACTAATTTTACGTCACAGTATTCCATATCATAATTAATGTTTGCACCATAATATTTCATCCACGGCTTGTCTATGGATGGATAGCCCGTGTTTCCCATTTGTTTCTCATCCATTTTCTGCAGCCTCCTTTAACATTTTCATCAATCGTTATCTGACTTTCCAGGCATTTCCCCTCGAATCAACAAATCCGCTATCTTCTGCTTTCAACGCCTCCACGTTTCTTTTTCCATTTGGATGAACCGGCAGTGCCTGACGCAGTTTATATGCCACCGGAATTGCATTCTCTGAAAGCTGTTCTGATAACTTTTTATGAATCCGTGGAATTACAGTTCTGGTATCTGTAACTCCATTTTTTTTCAGTACAACATGAAGTATTGGTTTAAATTTTCCATTGATCTGTACTGCAACTGCTTTGCACTGTGAAACCGCCTCATCCTCTAAAACAATATGCTCTATATCAAACAGATAAATGCGTTTTCCATCCTCACTATAAAAACTGTCACTTGCCCGTCCTTCCACAAAAAGGTAACCATCCTCATCCACATACCCAATATCTCCGGTACATCCCCATATACAATGGTTCTGATCTTCGTAAAAGTACTTTTTTGTTTCTACCGGATTTTTATAATATTCTTTCATTCTTGCAGGAGAATTGACTCTGATTTCTCCTCTTTGACCATATGATAGTTCCTGATTTGTCTCAGTATCAAACGCAGCAACTGTCACACCCTTTATCGGATACCCAGATGAGCGTACCTTATTATGTTCAGGTGAAGTGGACGTAACTGTACTTCCAAGCTCACACATTCCATATCCTTTGATCAATGGTGCATTACACCCACTCTTTCTTAGAAAATCAGTGATTATTTTTTCTTCCTGCGGCGTTACCGCTTCGCCTCCGGTAATCGGATATTTCATCTTTTTCAGGTTTATCTTTTTCCATTTTTTTGATCGTGCAAGTGCCATCCATATACTTGTCGGATTCAGAGTCATTGTCGGTTTATATTTTCTTATGCCATCAATCACCCTTTCTTTTTCAAATTGCAGTTCCGGTATTACTGTCATTCCCATGCGAAGCGGCATTAAAATATCAAGCACATTTCCCGTAGAAAACCAGATTGGAATAACTGCATAAAACGTATCGCCTCTTTCATAATTGAAATCTTCGTTATCATAATGAGCTATTGTTGCATTGATTCCATCATTTGTTAACAAAATCCCTTTTGAAGCGCCTGTAGTTCCGGATGAATACACCATAATACATCCACGATTTTTTTCATAAGATCTCTCAGTCTCTCCATTATAGTCATTCCCATATTTTATAAACGATTTCCAGGAATAAAATCCTTTATGATCTGTTCTTTTTTTATTCCAGTTTTTTTGCCCTGCACATACAACTAATTTTGCCAGCTCTGGCATAGATTCCGTAACAGGCATAACAACTGTTTTATTTATGCCGATACGAGGTACAGCATCCACAATATAAGAAAGCATTTCATCCATAACAAACAAAATTTTTGACTTTGTGTCATTGATCCGCTGTACCATCTGCTCTGTAGTAAATAACGGATTAATAAAATTTGCGATTGCTCCTATCTTACTGCAAGCAATCATCAGATATATAGCTTCCGGTACGGCTGCAGTACAAAGAGTGACACAGTCCCCTTCCTTTATTCCATATTTCACAAGTGATTTTGCACATGCATCCACATTATTAAACAACTGCGCATATGTAATTTTATTTCCATAATACGAAATAGCTGTATCTTTCAGGTATTTTGAATTGTTGCTATAAATATTCTGATACAACGTACACGCTGGTTCCTTGTTTAGTATATCTGACTGCGTGTAATATTTTAGCCATGGCTTGTCTATGGATGGATAGCCAGTTTTCTTTTGTGTATTCATTTGCCTACTCCTTCAAACTACAATGTTCTTATAGTTTTTTATGCCATTATCATATTTCGATTTTTATTTTCTCTTACTTTCATATTTTGCACGTAACAAAAATGCATTCTTTGAACTTGGAATCAACTTGTCAAAAAAATTAAAAACTTCATGTGGAAAACTAACATTCTTAGGGTGATAAATCATCCCTTCGATATAATTCAAGTCAAAGTAGGGCCATTCACTAAGTCGTTTTTCTACCTGCTGCTCCCACTCATTTATTTCCAGTTCTGATCTCTTTGTAAATACCGTTTCCCATATCTCATATTTTAATGTAGCCAGTTCATCCCTAAGTCCAATGATTGCACGCGTTTTCTCCTCATTTCCCTTGCCGTACATATTCATATTTATGTTCTTCCCTATATTGATTTTAAAATGTTTACCATATTGTTCTGCTGCAACTGGAACAATCATAGCTCCTCCCTCTCGTGCAATATCTATTATTCCCCAGTAACACGGTAAAACTGGCAAGTTTGGGCTGAGATTCCAAGTACCTTCCGGAAAATACATCAAATTCCCACCCTCCTGCAGCAGACGAATCATACGCTCCTTAGCGGATTGACGATCTTTTGCCACCCTCTCATTAAAATAAATTACTCCGTTAAGTGCTAAGAATGGTGCATCAACAGTTCCTTGCAAATGTTCAAAATCTCCCGAAAGTAGGTAGTAATGTGTCTTAATAGCCTCACTGACTACTTCAATATCAAACTTACCCACATGCGTTACTGCAAAAATAACAGGTTTATCTGTTTTGCTGCGTTTGTCACCAATTATTTCATAAGAAAATCCACCTAATCTATTTTTAATCCGATAAATTTCTAAAAGCAGCGGATGTAATATTTGTCTTTGTCTGACTGATAAACGATTATACAAACATCTATCTTCTTTATCACGCAATTTATAATAAACAGAAATGAACTCTTTATAGCATTGTTCATATCCCTCTGACGATGCTTCAATTTTCAATAATGTATTTTGCTTATCAGCCAAAATATTCATACAAAACTTCCCTCTTCTTTCTGTCTTTTACGATACGTTTTTTTTAGGAACATAATCAAATGTGGTCTAACTGCCTTAAATGTTTCTATCTCATCTGCCTGCTCCTTACAATGTCCTATAACTTTCTAACAACACATTCTTTTTCCGTCTTCATTGTACTTTCTCCCAAAATGTATTCCAGACACTTATACTTTAAAGCAAGTTTGACCGCTGGTTTCATTACACAATCATCCCTGTCATATGCATATCTCTTGTTATATTTATAAGCTTTTCCATTTCGCATATCCATCCTAAACATAATCCTTCTCTGCTGCTCCTGTTATATTTGTAACTCTGTTATGACAACGATTTGATGCAAAAAACACGTACACTCCGTTTTCTATGTCTATTGTAAGCTGGTTGCCAGTGTACCCTCCCAGCGCAAATGCATTTCCACTTAAAAAGTGATTTACTTCCGAATTCATCTCTATTGGGTTTTTGGAATAACACAAATACCCATGAAATTGTGTTACATCATTTTCACCTATCATTTTTCCCGTTCTGTTAATTCCTATTTTTTTCAGGTTTTCTATTGATAGAACCTTTTCCTCCATCAATGCTATTGCCAATTTCGCCATATCTCCTGCTGTTGAAAAAAGTCCCGCATGTCCTGTCAACTGTACTCCAAATGAATTAATTACTCTTGTTTTTCCATCACTTACTATGCCTTTAAATATTTTATCAAGCGTAACAAAGTTTCCATTTATTATTCTTCTCTCAAAATTATTTGAAACAATTCTTTTATCTGCATCTTCTGGAATATTTATATACGTACTGTTCATCCGACACGGCTGTAAAATATATATCTGTACCAGCCTGTAAAAATTGTCGTTCATAACATTTTCTACAACATATTTTAAAACCATCGCACCCATATCCGAATATAATCTTCCTTCCGGTTCACTAGGCATTATTTCAAAAATTTCTTTTTCAATTGCTTCCAGATTATTCAATGTTTCTAATCTTTGCCTCGTTTTTAAAGTAACCTTAAACGTGAGCAAATCCTCCACTGAAACTTCTTTTAGGTTGATGAATCGATGATCCAAATTATAAATTTTATCTGACAACTCGATCTTTCCCAGCTCTACAAGTTTTAATACCATCAAACATGTAAAAATTTTTGTAACCGAAGACAAATCAAAAATACTATCTTCTGCCATCGGTATTATTTCATCAGCTCCATTATCAGCAACTTCCTGCTGATTTCCCAAATATAATATTTCCTGATGTTTTTTCGTACCCAGAGCTATCACCGCACCCGGTGCCATTTTATTGTCTAAAATAAATTTCTTCAAAAGTTCACTTATTTTTGACTGTTCAAATATTGCTTCAAAAGATTTTTTAATGTCTCTGTCATTATCCAGATAGATTTTTATAACCGGTTTTAAAAGATTTTCATAATCTTTTTTATTTTTTAAATCAAACGTATATTCATTTGCCCCTAGGTTTTCATTTTCCATCAATGTTTTAATAAAATTATCTACCGTTAAATATGTTTCATATACCTTCTGTGCTGCCTCCACATCACTCATTGTTTTTTATCTCCAATCTTTTCTTTATTTTTTTGTTAACTTCAATTGCATTGTTTAAGTCACCTATCGCTTCATAATAATTACGTTTTGTAAAAAGCATCCCTATATTCCCCGGCTCCATCTTTTCCGCTATCTTTATCCTTAATTCTGCTTCCTTCAGTAAATTATTTTTTTCATTTTTGCCTGCCACAAACATTGCATAATATAATGCTGCTTTTGCCAAATTGTAATGAGTATTAATTAGCCAAGGAGTTATATTTACAGCTACATGCAGCCAGATATACGCATCTGATATATAAATTTTAATTTGTGCGTCTATTGCCCTATCAAATGAATCCAATAAAATATTGTTTTTAAAACGAACATTAATTTCCATTTCTGATTCAACTATTTTTAACATTACAGCCCCTAACAGATTATAAATTTTTTTATCAATATTCTTTGCCCTAAGAGCCTCATGATACCATTCTAATGCCTTCTTATATCCGTCTATAGTATTCAGGCTTTCGAAATATGCCCCCATATTTTGCAAATATCGCCCTTTGTGGTTCTTCCCTTGTACATAGTTTAAATACTCTTCTGCCTTTTTCCTATATTCCTCCTTCTTTTGCTTGGAACCACAATCCCTATAAAGTTTCAGATATGTATATCCAATCGTATTTTCCATATATCCAACAAATTCACTATTTTTTCTTTCTATGTAATTCATTGCTTCCTCATATATTTTCACACTATCCTGCAGTTCCTTCTCATTGTTGTCTGCATGGTAATACATGGCATCACTAAGGCGAAGTTTTAAATACATATCCCCTAAAGACCATTGCTCAAATATTTCATTTTCTATTTTCTGAGACACAATCTTGTTTAACTTTTCTGAATACAATTCAACCGCTACTTTTTCTCCTTTTTCATATGCTTTAACGCATTTTACAAAAGTTCTTTCTATCTGGTAAAAATCCCTATATTCTTCTTTTTCTATTTGATCATTATTACGAAATACATCAAAAAAATATTTTGATAATTCATACATACTTTCTGTTTGTTCTATCTCTTTTAAAAAAAGCTGCTTGTGGTATTCATTTTCTACTTCCAAATGTTTATTTTTTAATTCCTCTAACTGTTTTTCAAGATAACTTTCCTTACAATTGTTATAGATATTCAACCCGACCCACACACTGACTGCAATTGTTATAACTGCTAAACCAGAATTGATAAAATCATCTTCTATTAGGTTATTAAAAATATTCTCAGCACCAATATAATTTTCATTTTCTTTTGCCCATATATACATATTTTTAAAGTTGAATTCGTTTATAACTATCTGAGCTATGCAAATAATACACGGAACTGCTATAGAACATATAACCAAGATTTTATTTCCCGCATTGCTGCTTTCTTTTCTCTTATTTTTCTTCCCGATCACTTTGTCATCTTCTCCAACGTTTTATAATCAATCTTCCCACTCTGTGTCAGCGGTATTTCATCCATCTCAATAATTTGTTTCGGTACAAGGTGTACCGGTAATTTTTCTTTGCAATACTGCTGCAAACCTGTTAAAAAGTTATTATTGTTTTGACTTTCTGCTGTCCGCTTTACACAGGCAATAGCAGTTGCTATATTTTGTGCATCGAGCTCCACAACTACTGCACACATATCTACCTCTGGATATTCTGCAATTGTTTCTTCTATACGTTGTGGGAAAAGTTTATAAACTGCTCCATCTGCCGCCTGCACAAGATATATTCTTTTAATCCTTCCCACAAAATGTACGAATCCATCTTCATCCACAAAACCTAAATCACCTGTATGAATCCATAAGCTATTCTCCTCATCCCTGTCACAAATCTTTTTTGTTTCTTCCTCATTATCCAGATATCCCAGCATATGACTTGGTGTGCAAAAGCATAATTCACCAGTTTCATTATATTTCAGCTTTTCTCCATTATCTGGATTGATTACTTTGATATTTACCTTACAAAGCGGAATTCCAAGTGTGCCTGCTTTATACACATGATTCATAGACGTTGTTACTGTAGCTGAAAATTCAGTCATTCCATATCCCGTTAGGTATTTTGCCTCCGAATGACGTTTTCTTAATTCTTCGTTAATTTCAGCTTCCTGCTCTGTCCTTAATGACTCCCCACCGCCCGCCATTGTAATACAAAACTGCATATTTCCCTTTATCTGTTCAAACACTTGAACAATGTTCATCGGTGCCGCAGTAAAATGATTTGTCTTTTTTTTCAAATACATACGCGTAACATTTTGTGGTTCAGGATCTATCACCATATCTGAGACTAATCCAAGACTCAACGGAAGATGCACATTTAAGCTCAACCCAATCGACAAAAAAGGCGGCATAAACGTAAGAAACGTTTCCCCTCTTGTAAATTTCATCCCTGACTTTTCATATTGCCATGCTACCGCATTAAGGCTGTCATTACTTAACATTACGCCCTTGGGTGTTCCGGTTGTTCCACTTGTATACACAATCACTGACAATTCGTTCTCATGGTAAGATGTCTGCTGTGCTTTCTGATGTTCTCCGGCTTTCAGAAAATCCTTCCACTTCCAAAATCCTTTTGTATTAATTTTGCTTTTTAAAGCAGAAAATTTTTGTACCGGAAAGCCCAAAGAATCTGTCGGTGAAATTGCGAGCACCCTTATTTTTTCTATATCCTCTACAACATTTCTGACTTTTTCTGCTGCCACATCCAGAAAAATAAACATTTTAGAATCTGTATTTCTTACCGTCTCTACAATCTCCTCTTCCGAAAGCGTCATATAAACCATGTTCACAACCGCACCTATATAATTCAGCGCATATATGCAGTAAATTGTTTCCGGTGTATTCAGTGACATAATCGTAACAGCATCCCCTTTTCGGATTCCCTGTGCCCAGAACGCATCTGCTGTTTTACGGATATTTTCAAAAAGTTTTTGGTATGTAATTTTTTTAGTAAAATACCGCAGGGCTATGCCATCTAAATGTGACTTGTTGTGATCAAATATATACTCATACATCGTACATTTCGGGATTTCACCATAAAGAGCTTCCTCGCTGTAGTATTTCATCCACGGCTTGTCTATGGATGGATAGCCAGTAGTCTTTTGTGTATTCATTTGCCCGCTCCCTTCCATGCTCCTATAATTTTCTTACAATACATTCTTTTTCCGTTTTCATCGTACTTTCTCCCAAAATATATTCCAGACACCTATACTTTAAAACAAGTTCAACCGCTGGCTTCATCACATAATCATCCCTGTCATATGCATATCTCTTGTTATATTTATAAGCTTTTCCATTTCGCATATCCATCCTAAACATAATCCTTCTCTGCTGCTCCTGTTATATTTGTAACTCTGTTATGACAACGATTTGATGCAAAAAACACGTACACTCCGTTTTCTATGTCTATTGTAAGCTGGTTGCCAGTGTACCCTCCCAGCGCAAATGCATTTCCACTTAAAAAGTGATTTACTTCCGAATTTATCTCTATTGGATTCTTTGAATAACACAAATACCCATGAAATTGTGTTGCATCATTTTCACCTATCATTTTTCCTGTTCTGTTAATTCCTATTTTTTTCAGGCTTTCTATTGACACAACCTTTTCCTCCATCAATGCTATCTCATATCTCTTTTCTCCATGTATCGTTTATTTTCTTCCAATCCCTCCCTTTGTATCTTCATAAACTTTTCCATCGCCTCATCTTCTGTCATCTCTTCTACATAAAATGCCTTTCCAAAATTAACAACTATTTTATTTCTTTTACAGCCTGTCCATAAAACTGTAATTGGACATACTACTGAGTTTGTTTTTTTTGCAAGAACAATAAATGATCTGTCAAAATTTCCAATTTCCTGACCTTCTTTCCTTCTTGTTGTACCTTGTTTTCCTGCCAAAACATAGGTATGACTTTTTAAAAGATCTACCGCAACTGGCACATCCCATCTACATGAATGATTCGCCATATAAATTGCTCCGTCTCTCTCCATAGGTATTTCACTTAATATATGTAAAGTCTTTCCATGTATTTTTCTTGATATTTTCAATGAAATCGGATGCAGTATCTTATAAATTATCATTTGTCATCCATCCCAATCCTTCCTCGTTTTTTAATATCTCTAGCCATGTAGGAATGTTCTTAGTTTTTAATTCAATCTGAGTAAGCCAATATTGCCTTTTTTCTTCTGGAATATATGTATTAATAATCTACTCTCTCAGACTATATTCCTTCCACTCTCTTCTTCTCTGTTCTATAAAATTTTTCCAATAATCATCTGAAATATCTGATCTTTTCTTCAGCCCCTCCCGTTCCCAAATCTGCCACTTTAATGTTGCTAACATATCCCGCAATTCACAATTCAATTTTTTCTTATTTATGTTTTTACCTGTTACTTCAATAGTTTTCCCCATGTTAATAACAAATCTCTTATCATATTGTTCTATAGCAATTGGGCAAATGGATGCACCTGTTTCAATTGCACTGTAGACCGCACCGTATGCAATATCATTTACAATCGAATTTTCCGAAAGATTCCATGTCCCTTCCGGAAAAATCATAATATTAGCACCACACCTGAGCAAACGAATCATTATCTCTTTTGTATTCATCTTATCTGCTTTATCTCTTTCATCCACATAAACGATTCCATTTGCTTTTAATATAATTCCATTCAAACCTCTGCTTAAATTTTTATAATCTGCAGCTATTACATAAAATTGTTCCTGTATCTGCTCATTTACAATCTCAAAATCCCATTTTCCTATATGAGTTACCACGAAAATAATTGGTTTATTATGAAAAGCAGACTTTTCATTCATTATCTCCACACTAAAACCATTTATTTTTCGTTGAATAAATAAACCGGATCTGATAATCGGTCGAAATACTTTTTTCAGTTTTAGAAATTTACATTTTTCATTTTTTATCAAAAAATTTCTTTTTCTATTTTTATATTTCTGTAATTTCTTTTCCCATTTATTGTTTTTCATTTGTATTTATATTTATCCCCATTTACTACTATATATCGTACTAATTATACGATAATGCGTTTAAAATTTCAATATTTATACTACGCATTAATACATGTTTTATACGCATTTCAAAATTATTTTACTACGATATTGCACACTATAATAAACGATATAACGAAGTATTAAGGAGGCAGAAAATGAACGTATTAGATCGAATTGTAGAATTTAGAACTGCAAAAGGATGGTCTGAATACCAACTTGCAGAAGAGTCCGGAATGACTCAATCTACAATTTCATCCTGGTATCGCAGACATATGACACCTTCTATCCCCTCTCTGGAGCGAATTTGCGATGCATTTGGTATCTCTTTATCCCAGTTTTTTATGGAGAGTGGTGCCCAGCCCGTATTTCTTACTGATAAACAAGTTGAATTGATCAATGCCACAAATAAACTTTCACCTGATCAGTTAGATTCCCTGATTACTTTTTTAGAAACATTAAATAATAAAAATGTTTGATTCTTTAACAAAAGAAAGCCAGTTCAAACTGCTTTTCATCTGCAGTTTCAACTGGCTTTCCTGTACATAATCGGTATTTCTCACTTTTTCAATTTTATTACTTTCCTATTTCTTTTTCTTCCCTTTCACCTCCGGCAGCTCCTCATACATCGCAACGAACAATCCCTGCAAAAACTCTTTATCATCCACCTCGTCTACCAGCAGCATTTCTTTTGCTCCCTCATACGGCAGTTCATAGGAGGCTTCCGGCATATAGGAAACTGCCGCCTTTACCGGCTTTACCAACAACCTGTCATCATAGATGCCACCGACAATCTTACCGCGGTAATAGATAATAAATTCACCCATCATAGCCCGGTACGAGATCTCTTCCAACTCCGCTAACTGTCCTAAAATAAATTGCAAATATTCCTTGCTTGATGCCATATCCTACTGCTCCTTCCAAAATCCACCCTTATGGAAGTTTTCATTTCCTAACGGTGTTGCCGTCAGTCGGAACATCACACATCCGTCCGGACACACGATATCTTTCACATATCTGCTGCTTCCGCCAAGATTCTCAAGATCTCCGCCACTTCTAACCGCCTCCATGAGTGGATAAAGCATCATCATTGTTTTTGAGCAGATTCCCTGACCATCTTTATTGACCGGACATCCATAGGTGCAGGTATATTGATCCCCAACCTCTTCCCCATTTCTGCAATAATGTTCTGTGTGATCTCCTCGTAAAAACCCTGTAACTTCTATTTCAAATTCATATTCTTCATTGTACCATTTTTTCATAGCTGGTCTCCTCTAAGTAATTTATTGCAACTGGGCAGCGAAAATCTCAAATTGGTATGCAGGCACATTTCTTATCCAACCCGCTTTTTATGTGCTTTGATTTTCTTCATCGCCCAATCATAATGACTGCTTGTATTACTGATAAAATAATTTCCAATACAGCTTCCCCCCACCCATGGATAATAAGTCCTGGTAAAAAGTTCTTCCTGTAAAAACGTATCTAATGCCTCCATCACTCTTTTGTGTGAATCCTTAAACCGTTCGAGTGCCTCTTCTTCGGAAATATTCTGACAGCGCCGAAAGAATACCATATTCATATCACCATACGTTTTCCAGTTATATCCTTCCAGCAGGAATGGCTTATTGCTGCCGTTTTCACGGTTTTTGACCCATTCTAAGAGCAGCAGATGCCACTCATTCAGATGCATCAGTACGTCTCTTAAATTTCTATCACGTCTCCAGTGTGCTTCCTTTTTCTTTTCATCATCCAGAAAATCATACGGTGCACTTTTCTCCGCTTCTGTTCTCCGTTCAATCATAGAAAGCAGTTTCTCATAATTTGTGTTTGCAGCCTCTATTAACTCCTGTTTATTTTTCGGTCTTGCCATTTTCAATCCCTCCATTTTAGCACGGCAGCTATATATCATGTTTAGCATAACATCTTTCAACACATATGAACAGACTTCGGCCAGAAACTTCGTATGAAACAAATTTTCTTATTTTCATACAACGGCACAAAACAGCCTCGGCTTAGTGCAATTTTCCATTCAAAAAACTGAAAGCCACCTTTTGATATCCAAACCTATCTACAACATACAAAAAAGCCAGCCCAGTCTGCATCATCTGCAGCCTGGACTGGCTTTTTTCACGTTCTCATATTTTGGATAGTGATTATACTAACTCAAGTAATACCTCTAAAGCGCCATCACCTTTACGCTGACCGATCTTTACGATTCTTGTGTAACCACCGTTACGGTCTGCATATTTCGGAGCGATCTCATCGAATAATTTAGCAACAAGATCAACTTCTTTGGTGTTTTTCTTTCTTCCGGCAGCTTCAGTCGGAACTTCTTTTACGGTGTAGAGAACTTTTAACATCTCTCTACGAGCATGAAGACGGGATGGCTTATCTTTCTTGATAGTCTTCTCAACTTCATCGTATACAGTAACTTTCTTACCGTCTACAACTTCTTTTACTCTCTTACCGTCTTTATCTTTGCGGGCAACTTTTGCTTTTACAGTAACTTCTTCATAGTTGTCTTTCTCTTTTACTGCTAAAGCGATGATTCCCTCAGCGATTTTGCGAACCTCTTTTGCTTTTGCTTCTGTGGTAACAATCTTACCATTGTTTAATAATGCTGTTACCTGACCTCTTAATAAAGCTTTTCTCTGGCTAGAGGTTCTGCTTAATTTACGATACTTTGCCATTTTTAATATCCTCCATTTTGTGGAACACCCGGCCACGCGCTTTGGACTTACTTACCGGACGCCATATTCTTGTTTCGGAGTGGTTCTGTGATACCGCACAGTGCCATTCCAAGTGCCACTCATGATCCGTGTGTCAGAATCTCGTCTGCCTCATCCCTCTGACTGTCTCTGACGCATTTCCTCGTCAGGCATATCAGAGCAACAAATGCATACACTCTGCACACCAGACATACTCCATGCCATATGGACTTACTGTTTCTGCCTGTATTGGTGAAAAAGGTATCTTCTGAACATTAGCAGTTCAGAAGAAAGCGCTCGGCTTACGCCTCGCTTTATTCTTCACCCTGGTTTAACTGAAGTCCTAACTCTTTTAATTTAGCAAGAACTTCCTCTAATGATTTACGTCCTAAGTTACGAACCTTCATCATATCTTCCGGTGTTCTGTTTGTCAGTTCTTCGACTGTGTTAATGCCGGCTCTCTTCAAACAGTTATAAGAACGAACGGAAAGCTCAAGTTCATCGATATTCATCTCAAGAACTTTCTCTTTTGCATTGTCCTCTTTCTCGATCATGACATCAGCCTGCTGAGCAGCTTCGGAAAGATCGATGAAAAGACTTAAATGCTCGCTTAAAACCTTAGCAGCTAAGCTGACAGCCTCATCTGGCTCTAAGGTACCGTTTGTATAAACGTCCAAAGTAAGCTTATCATAGTCTGTAATCTGACCAACACGGGTATTTTCAATCAAAAGATTTACTCTTTCTACCGGTGTATAGATAGAGTCGATGGCAATAACGCCGATCGGAATATCCTCTGTCTTATTCTTGTCTGCACTTACATAGCCTCTGCCGTTTGTAATGGTAAGCTCCATGTAAAGCTTGCAGTCAGGTCCGCCATTTAAATTGGCAATTACCAGATCCGGATTTAAAATCTGAATATCAGAATCAACCTGGATATCTGCTGCTGTGACTACACCTTCGCCCTCGAATTCAATGTAAGCAACTTTAGGTTCATTTGTAGAGCTGTTATTTCTGATGGCAAGATTTTTGATATTCATAATAATCTCAGTTACATCTTCCTTAACACCAGGAATGGAACTGAATTCATGTAAAACACCGTCGATCTTAACCTGACTTACAGCAGCACCCGGTAAAGAAGAAAGCATGATTCTTCTTAAAGAATTACCAAGTGTCGTACCATAGCCTCTTTCCAAAGGTTCTACAACAAACTTTCCGTACTTCTTGTCTTCTGAAATTTCTGCGATTTCAATTTTTGGTTTTTGAAAATCGAACACTACAAAGTCCCTCCTTCTCGGGTAATTTGCTTAACTATTACTTAGAATATAACTCGACGATAAGCATCTCATCAACAGGAACGTCGATCTGCTCTCTGGAAGGTAATTCTTTTACAGTTCCCTGTAATTTCT
>OGFW01000716.1_pt1 | contig 32169 bp, 29 predicted proteins | sample 1570991 | NCBI WGS metagenome assembly OGFW01 (sample SAMEA2582074, study PRJEB24529) | metagenome | biome: Human gut stool | place: China | collected 2011
CCTTCCGATTTGAGTTGTTGTAATATTGTTAAGGCACTATCCGGCTTATTTTGTAACAGTGCTTCCGCCTCATCAAGCCGGGAAATCTGTTCTCTGTTATAACATCCTGTAAAAAAGAGAATTACTAATAGTTCGAGTATAATTCTGCATTTCATGCTGTGAATGTAGTGAAAATATTTCGAGTTTAGTATGGAATCGTCATATCTTTATAATTCTTATGATGTTTAATTTTGTAAAGGTAGGAAAATAGATTCGAGTTGAATTTTTCGGACTAATATCAATATATCTTGAATATATAGTCTTTTAATAGTTCTTTTTCAACTTTAAAGTTGAATGTTTGTTGTGTTATACTACATTATTCATATCTTTGCATAAAGATATTTTAGATATGGATATAGAAACAGTCGATAAATTCTTGAAAGAATTTAAAGATAAGGCTAGGGTTTTCGGGATTATCTTTCGCATAGATAGAAAGAAGAATATGCAAGCTTTGCTTGATTTGGAGATTTCGGCAATTATGCGTGAAAAGATAATAATGTCTTTGACAGTTGAGGACTATTATAAAGGTCCTACGGAAGATAAGTTGAATTATATGGGAGAACTTTGGAAGTTTGGCAAGTCCGTAGATAAAAAGGAGGTTTATATCAAAATAAGTAAAGGTACTGGAGCAAATTCTCCAATCTGTGTCTCCTTTCATTTGGCAGAGAGAAAAATAGAACATCCTTTCAAAAATAAAAAGTAGAAGTTATGAAAAGTCCGTTTACAGGTGGTGACGCTGCATTGTGTCATGAGAAGCAATCATTTGAATTTCGAAAAGACAATTTTGAGATAGTATATCATTTTTATAGATGTAAGGATACAAATGAAGAGTTTACTACAACTGAACTTGATCAACTGAATATGAATCAAGTTTATAATTTGTATCGTCAGAAATATGCGATACCATTTCCGGATGAAATAAAAAGAGTCCGGGAATTATATGGTATATCTGCACTTCGAATGTCTAAACTTTTAGGTTTTGGCGATAACCAATATAGAAAATACGAAGAAGGAGAGATGCCTAGTGTGTCTAATGGAAAAATGATTTCAGCTTTGAAAGATCCTCATTTCTTTTTGGAAATTCTGAAACTTGCTCAAAATCAGTTTCCCAATGATGAGATACTTAAAATTGAAAAAAGGGTAAAGGAACTGTTATTAAATAATTCCTGTTTTGAGAATAAAATAAATGAATTTATATTTCACAACCATTTGTCTTTACGTTCAAGTATGAATGGGTATGCTTCTGTCATTCCCGAGAAGGTTAAGCAGATTATTGTCTTTTTTGCATCTGCATTACAAGGAGTTTTTGAAACAAAACTAAATAAATTATTATTTTATTCTGATTTTCTTTCCTATAAGAAATATGGTAAAGGTATTAGCGGGTTACAATACCAAGCTATAAGTTATGGGCCTGTTCCTGTGCGTTATAGTACTATATATGAGAACTTGGACGGATTAAAAAAGGAAATCATAAATTTGGGAAATGGTTATTCTGGAAGTATAATTACAACTGTTGAGCAATTTGAACAATCTTTATTTACAGTTGAAGAATTAGAGGTTTTACAATGTGTATTAGTTCATTTTGAGAAGAGTAAGGCTAATGAAATTTCAGAAATGAGTCATGCTGAAGAAGCGTGGCGTCAAAATGAAAAACAGCATAGCTTGATTGATTATAGTTATGCGTTTGATTTGAGACAGTTGTAATGTAAGCCCCCTTCCTAGTTCTGTATAAACAGAGAATCGCTATAAACTTATTAGATTTATATAGCGATTCTATAATTTATACGGGGACTTGAAGTTTTATGTAGTTTTAATTTATACCTATTACAGAACATCCGGCTCCTAATAATAGACTATAATTGGGATTATCGTCCGTTCTTGTTTTTATGTATCTAATTAAATCATTTACAGAACGTTCTTTAATTTTTAACTCTTCTCTAATCTCTGTTAGTGTGTACATAGTATTTAATTTAAAAATTGAATTTACAAAATTATTGAAACAATATTATATTCCAAAGCTTTTGGATGTTTTCTATCATATGTGGAATGAAAAATATTCCAAATCGCATTTGATTTTATCTTGAATAATTACTATGGGTATATATGCTGTAGCTTATCACTTAGGGATATTTGCTTATTAGTCTTATTAAACTTTCATTTTCTTTCTCCACCTCTGAAACCCTCTCATCAAACTTTCCTCTTCCACCGACTCCGCCATATCATACTTTATCACAAACTCATGCATTGACTTTATATACATCACTCCATTTTTGAACTTATTTTCCAACAGGAATGAATAAAGCTCCGCTTTCATTTCCACCTCAATTTCCTTTTCGATAATAAAGATACTGTCCTGCCCGAAATAATTATAAACTTCCGGATTCTTCCCTTGCCTTGGGCTGGGAAGAACAAAACAGATATTTCCTGTCTCTTTCCAGGAGACGCCTTGCGGATGAGGAACGGATAATTGATGCAGGAAGTGATAAATGGGAGTGAGGTGGGAGAGGTGGATTGGAGTGGGGAGCCTTGAAGGTGGATTGTTGTGCGATTGAAGTTCTAAACTTTGTCCGTATCGGACATACATATACCTCGCCAGATATGGCTTGATGGCAAACGTGACTGTAACCATGGGAATTGAATTTTGGATTGTTGAAATTTGTTGTATACTGATTGCCGCTTCGTGCGGCAGATTCTGTCGTGTTTGTTGGAAAAAATCCCATGGGTTACGGGGACGGAATTTTAATTCAGTAAGAAGTTGAAATTCAAATGGTTACAAATGCCGGTTTTTCCTTTAAAACCAACGGGCCGTTCCTTTAAAAGGAACGACCCGTTGCACACCGAGGAAGGACCTCTTCCTTTTAAAGGAACGGACGGCTCCCTAAAATCCATAGTGCAAAGCTATGCCTAATATTCTAATTTTTCAAAAGGAATAATAGCGGAAATATTTATATTATGTAATGAAATATCATAAATAGTATACATCTCTAATTTATGCGTATGCATATTGGAAATATGTAATAAAAATATACTGATTACTAGAACGTGTATTTTAACTATATTTATCAGATAACTATTCTTAAAGTGGAAAAACTTTTTATTCCATTTCTTGTTTCTTGCGTAACAGGCGGAAAAATAGTTCTGATAAGTAAGGTGAACTTCGTACTTTTACGTTTCAAACAAAAAAAGCAAGATATGATAACATCAGTGAAACTTATGCTGAATAAGAGCAGGATATTGAATAATGGCAGTTATCCTTTAGTATTTCAGGTGATCCACAATCGGAGAAAAAAGTTACTGTATACAGGCTACCGGGTGAAAGAGGAGGTGTTTGACGAGCTGGAAGGGAAGATTATGAATGGCGTAGGTTCTACTTTTACGGCTACAGAGGTCGTGAAAATGAACCGCGAGCTGCGGAAGATGCGGAATCGGATTGATACACGGATCAGGCAGCTTGAGCGGACAAGGGAAGAATTTACAGTGGAGGATATTCTGGCTCAAAGTGCTTTTGGTACAGGAAAACCACAGTTTTATTTATTGCGATATATCAATGCGCAGATTGAGCGTAAGCAGGAACTGAAGAAAGTGGGGATGGCTGCGGCCTACAAGAGCACCCGCTCGTCGTTGGCAAAATTTATAAGCCGCCCCGATGTCCGGATGTCGGAGGTCGATTCGGCGTTCGTCAGGAGATACGAGGATTTCCTGTATAGTAACGGCTCTTCCGGAAATACGGTAAGCTATTATCTGCGCAACTTGCGTTCCCTGTACAACCAGGCGGTAGCGGACGGTTATCATCCTCGTGGCGAATATCCGTTTGCGAAGGCACAGACCCGCCCGGCGAAAACGGTGAAACGTGCTTTGTCACGGACGGATATGCAGAATCTGGCGGACTTGAATTTGGAGAATGAACCTGAACTGGAGTTTGCCCGCGATTTGTATCTGTTCAGCTTTTATGCGCAGGGAATGGCTTTTGTCGATATTGTCCTTTTGAGGAAGAGCGATATTTGCAATGGTGTGCTGACTTATTCCCGTCATAAGTCGAAACAGTTGATTCGCATAGCGGTGACTCCGCAGATGCAGGGCTTGATGGATAAATACAAGACGGAAAATGAGTATCTCTTTCCGATAATCAGCGGTGAATACGCTTCGGGATACAAACAATACCGCCTGGCGTTAGGGCGTATCAACCGCCATTTGAAGAAAATCGCTGTTGCAGCTGATATAAAAGTTGCGTTGACGACGTACACCGCCCGCCATACCTGGGCTACCCTTGCCCGTGACTATGGAGCACCAATTTCTGTGATTAGTGCCGGACTAGGGCACACTTCGGAAGAAATGACACGCGTCTATTTGAAAGATTTCGATGTATCCATGCTTAATCAGGTGAACAGCATGGTTACAAATTTATCCAAGTGAAATGAAAATTTGTAATATAATCCGTTGAAAATTAGAAGATATAATATTTTTATTTATCTTTGCGATATTGTAATCTATTCTGTAATAGAGATTATATTAAAATCTCTTTGTTATTTTGAACTATTTCACGCTGCAAAGTAAGCTTATTTTTTTATAATATAAATTGTCATAAAGTACATTTTTTTATTCATTTTGTACACGTTGCGTGGTTATCCTCATTAATAGGGCTGTTTTCAGTCTGGCAGCGTTCCATTAACTGTTTGGCGGTACATCCGAAATATAGTTTGCAGTGACGGTTAAAGTTACTCTGCGAATCAAATCCCAATTCTTCAACGGCGTCTTTTATACATACTCCCGGTTCGGTCATTTTTTCGAGTATCCTTTGGTTCTTTTGTTTCAGCATCCATTGTTTGGCAGTCATTCCGAACACCTCGTTGAATTTGGAAAAGAAGCGGCTTCTTCCCAGGTTCGATAGTGAGATGAGCTGTTCTATATTATCCACTTTGGTATGGTTACGCATGACAAAATCCTTGAAGTCTATTTCTTTTCCGATGATAGGGTGAAGCAGGGTTGCAATCTCCCGCTTCTCATAAAATCCGCGCAGGAGAAAGAAGAATTCCCGTTGCATCAGGGTGTGCAGGTGTGCACAACTCATCCCGTTCTTGATACAGTGGGTTAACACTTCGAGGAATGGTGTCAGTGGGTAGTGTATTCTAATCGGTGAGAAGTCATATTCAATGTTGTTGCATAGCTCTGATAAAGATTGCAATATGAGCTTGTCACAGTTTCCTTCGGGCATATCGAAAAACATGGAGAGCAGGCTTGAACCGTTTTCTCCAATTCCCTTCAGCCGGGAAGAACGGGGGATGAGTATCATCTCTCCGGCATGAAACGATCTGTTGTGGAACTGGTTGCAAGTTATGGTGAAATCACCTTTCAGGAAGAATAGAAGATAATTCTTACTTGTAGTGTCTTCCTCAAATTCTGTGTTCTTATCGAACTCCAAATACTTGAATCCGGTTTCAATCGTTGTCATGTAGTTTTGGCATGACAGGTGTTCTTCGATGTACAGCAATTCGCTTTTCATAAGTTTTGTTTCCATGGCAATAACTGTTTTGATTGTTTGGTCTGTTACCTATCTGTTTGTTTCACAATTGTTTCAGTATCTGTATTTTTAATGAATTATATATCAGAATATTATTTTCTGTTTTGTTTGCTATGATTCATTTTATCATGATACTGAAACGTTATATGGGTGCTTTATGTGATATAAATCATTGGTAATTAGGTTTTTATTGTTTGTATTCTTTTGTTTTATCTCTATTACAGAATAGAGATGAAACAAAAGCAATAATAAATAATAAGATGACATGAAGAAATATCTATGTTTAATCGGAGTCTTGGGAATACTACTTTGTAATACGGGCAACTCTTACGCCCAAAAGGTTGCAGTAAAGACTAATTTGCTTTATGACGCTACTACTACAATGAACTTGGGGCTGGAAATAGGTTTGGGCAAGAAATGGTCTCTCGATTTATCCGGAAATTATAACCCCTGGAAGTTTGATGATGAAACGCGCCTTCGCCACTGGGGCGTACAGCCGGAACTTCGCTACTGGCTTTGTGAGAAATTCAACGGTCATTTTCTGGGTTTGCACGGACACTACGCCAAATACAATGTGGGCGGAATGTCATTTTTGAGTGATAACATGGAACGTCACCGTTATCAGGGACATTTGTGGGGCGGTGGAATATCCTACGGTTATCAGTGGCTGCTCGGCAACCGCTGGAGTATGGAGGCTGTACTTGGAGTCGGATATGCGCGGTTGGATCATTCCAAATATCCTTGTGCCACATGTGGAACCATTCAGAAAAGTGAGAAGAAAAACTACTTCGGCCCAACAAAAGCTGCCGTGAGTATCATATACATTATAAAATAGGCTAATGATGAAAAGAATCTGTATATACGTGACCTTGGGACTGCTAGGCGCAGTTTCCGCCCATGCCCAGGAGATAAATATCGGACAAGCCGTTGCCCGGAAAATAAGCGATGACAAAGTGGAAGTCTCATTTAATATGGATTGCAGTACACTGCGGCTTCCTTCACGCCGACAGATGATAATCACTCCTTTGATAATCAGCCGGTCGGAAAACGATACGCTCGCCCTGCCTTCAGTCTGCATTGCAGGCAGAAACCGTTATCGCATGAACAAGCGGAAAGAAAGTCTGTATGGCAAAGAACCGGCTGCGGGAGAGAGACAGGAAATGATTCGTTTTAACAGGAAACGGGATATGTTGTTAGAATATAACGAAACAGTCCCGGCACAGGAGTGGATGTCCGGAGCACGTGTCGAGATATTCCGTGAATTACAGGGATGCGCAGGTTGCGGAGAAGCACTGGGTAATGATCCCGTAGCGGAGCTTCCTTTATTCAAAGAGGTAGTGGAACGCCCGAATCTGGAAATAATGGTGGCACAGGCAGAGGAGAAACGCCGTTCTTTCACCCGCAGTGCATATCTTAATTTTAAAGTGAACCAGTCGGCATTGCTTGCCGATTATATGAATAATCCTGCCGAACTGGCTAAAATCCATTCGTCCATTGATTCTATCCGTGAGGATGATAACTATCGTATTGCCCGGATTAAGATAGTGGGCTACTCATCGCCGGAAGGCAATTATGACGGCAATGCCCGCCTTTCCGAACAACGTGCGAAAGCGTTGGTACAAAACCTGAAACATGCCTATAAGCTGGACGACAGTATGATAGAATGCCGTTCGGTGCCGGAAAACTGGGAGGGACTAGCTGCATGGTTGTGCGAATACCGTCCTTCCTATATGCAGAAAGTACTCGATATTATCGGGCAGACTCCCGAACCGGATGCGCGCGATGCGAAGATAAAAGCTATCGATGGCGGAAAAATATATAATGCCTTATTGCAAGAGGTATATCCGAAGCTGCGCTTAGTGGAATATACAGTCAGCTATACAGTGGTTCCGTTCTCTGTAGAGCAGGGACGGGAAATCATCAGAACACGTCCCGATAAGATGAACCATAACGAAATGTATCAGGTCGCAGTCAGCTACGGCAAAGGTTCGGACGAATACAACAGGATTATCCGGATGATTGCTGACCGTTTTCCGAGTGACAGGATAGCTAACAATAACGCCGCTATCGTGGCTTGGGAAATGGGAGATTACGACGCGATGCGGGTGTACCTGAAACGTTTGGAAGGTATAAAAGCTGAATAATATAATCTGAAACTTATACTTAGTAATTAACATTTTAGTATTCATTAAATTTTAAAACAATGAAATTGGACAAATCTTTTTTAACGCTGTTTGTCGGACTGGCGATGGCAGCATGTAGTAATGATGAAGAGATGGCAACCGGCGGACAAGACCTGTTGCCGATAGACGGCAGGGAGGCTTATATGTCCGTAGTTGTAGATATGCCTAAAAGTACGGGAACACGCGCTCCTGGAGAAAATCACGGAACAGCGGACGAACAGAATGTAAACGAAGTACTCCTTGCATTGTTTGATGCATCAGACGTTTGTTTGGAGACAAAGACATTGGCTTCGGCCGAGTATATTTTGAATGCAGGCGGTAATCCTGCAGCAGGGACCGGAAATGCATTCAAAGTTCCTTCTACTACCGCCAAAGTACTGGCAGTAGTTAATCCGAGCGACAAGTTCAAGGCTGCCTGTGTAGCTTCAGCTTCCTGGTCTGTCATCAATGGTGCTGTAGAGCAGGCACTCGAAGAGGTGATTGGAGCAGCAAAGAACAACTTTATGATGATTAACGCCGGCGACAATGCAAATCCGGCTAACGGAGCATTGGTGACAGCTAATGTGAAGGTGGTTGATGGAACGCTTATTGCTGATGCTACTGCCGCGATTGCCGCTGCCGAAGCTGACCGTTCCCTGATTCACGTAGACCGTGTCGTTGCCAAGGTTTCTTTAGGAATAAATCCGGGTGGTGTCACAGTTCCGGCAGGAGTAACCTGTACATTCGGCAACTGGGCATTGAATGTTACCAACAAGAGCATGTTCCCGTATGCTGAAATCGTAATGCCCGCCGGAGGTTCTGCAGGTGCGGATTACAGAATTGACCCGAACTATGAACTGGCAGGATTCAATGTGTCACAGTTCAACTATCTGAAAGTTGCTGACGACGGAACTTTGCCTGCTGATTTTTCAGCTATGACGGATAGCAAATACTGTCTTGAGAACACAATGGCTGCCGACGCACAAACCCAGGCACAGACTACAGCTGCCGTAGCAAGTGCGGTTTACACTCCTAATTCATTTACAGCAGGCGATAGCTGGTTCCGCCTTTTGGGTGTCACTTATAAGACACTGGCTGATTTGCAGGCAGTATATAATGCTGCAAAAGCAGTTACTTCACCGGATGCATTGCAAACACAGATAATCACTCTTTGTGACCAGTTCTATGCACGTATGTCTGCTGCCGCTACTGCACAAGGCAAAACTGTCGGTGCTGATTTTGCCGCTATTACTCTCGCCGAACTGGACGCTATTGCGAACGGTGGTGAATACTCCAAGCCTGATGCAACAGCCGGTGAAACCGTAGGTGTAGAATACTTCCAGAAAGGTGTATGCTATTATAACATCCTCATCCGTCATGACGATGCAATCACCGCCACAATGGCACTTGGCAAATACGGTGTTGTACGTAACAACTGGTACACATTGACTATCAACAGCGTGAAACAACCGGGTACTCCCTGGATTCCTGATACCACAGATCCTACTGACCCTGAAAAACCGGGTGAGAATGATGATGACGCTGAAGCATATCTCTCTGTAAGTATTACGGTAAATCCATGGACTACCTGGAGTCAGGGAGTGGATTTGTAATGACAACTATATCGGGCTAAAATAACAATTAAAATAATAAGAAGGCGTTATGATACGGCGCAGCTTGTCTTATGGCGCCTTCTTTTTTTTCTTTCTTTTCGTTTTTATTCAGCCGGCGGAGGCTTATTTCCGTGAATCAAGACCTTGATATAAAAAAACTGATAAAAACAGGTCTTCCATACAGGCAAGTTTTGCGATTTGTCAACTAAAGCAGATTATTCCGAGAAAGGCAAAAGTCGCTTTTCCACGCTATATATGAAATTAGAAAAATAAATAGAACCATAGATTATGAGAAAGATAATGAAAACAAAGGGTGTCGTCCGGTGGATGAATTATGGAAGTTGCCTGTTGTTATTGCTTGTACTCTTTTCCTGCACATCCATTGATGAGACACTACCGGAATGTCAGTTGTATGTTCGTTTCCGGTATGACTATAACATGGAGTTTTCCGACGCTTTTGCGGCTCAAGTGAATCGTGTCGACGTGTTTGTATTTGACAAGGAAGGTACGTTTATCATGAAGAAGAGCGAGCAGGGAGAAACTCTGGGCAGCGGCAGCTACCGTATGCCGTTGCCGCTTCCGGTCGGTGAATACCGGATAGCCGCTTGGGCGGGAGTGAGCGATGACTTTGAAATGCCGGAACTGGTTGCCGGGAAATCAACATTGGAAGACTTGATGGTAAGAATGAAACGGAAAGAGTCATTGGTGCATAATAAAGCTCTGAACCCGCTTTGGTATGGCGAGGTGAAGACTGTCGACTTTACCGGCAGACAGGAACAGACGGAAATGGTCTCTCTGATAAAGGATAGCAATAAATTCCGCTTTATCTTGCAAAAGTCCGGTCCGGGAGAAGAACTGGATATGAGTGATTGCCTGTTCGAAATCCATGCGGACAACGGATATTATGACTGGAATAATGACTTGCTGGATGACGACGTGATTAGTTATCAGCCCTATCATTTGGAAAAAGTGGAAGATGTGGGCATTGTGGCGGAAATGAATACCATGCGCCTGCTCGAACATAAAAAAGTATATCTGACGCTTACACGCATGTCGGACAGTAAGGAACTGATGAAGGTTGACCTGATACCTTACCTGCTACTTACAAAAATGGAGGGGCACAATATTCCGGCGCAGGAGTACCTCGACCGTCAGAGCGAGTATGCGATAGTCTTTTTCTATAATCCGGAATTATTGAATTTCCTTTCCACGAAGATTGTGATTAACGGCTGGACTATCTGGTTGAAAGGTGAAGACCTTTAGTAAACGTAAACTATAACAGCAAATGATATGAGATATACAAAATATAAATGGATGATGTGGCTTGTGCTGCTTTGTTTCTCATGTGTGAATGAGGAACAACGTGCAGTTCTGTCGGATGAACCGGGAAAGGTGCGAATGAATATGAGTATCAGTACACGTGCTACATATGATCCTGAAGTATTGAACGAAAATGAAACGCGTATCAACCGGTTACGTCTTTACGTTTTTGATGGCTCTACTTTAGATAAGATGTATTATTGGTCGGATTTGAATATAAATGATGGTGTATACGTTACTCCGATATTTCTAGTAAAGGCTGCTACTGGTAAAACGTTTTATGCCATTGTAAATGAGCCAACGGATATGGATTCCCGTGCTTTATTGGAAGCAGTGGATCATCCGGATGATTTGGCTGAAATACAATACAGGAGACGTGATATAATGGATTATTGGAATCCTAATATAATGGGCTACTATAATGATTATTGTTTGCCGATGTATGGAGAACTGACAGGAGTGGACGCATTGGAAGGGACGACACAAATAATCAATCTGCAAGTAGACCGAGCTGTTGCGAGGGTAGATGTTTATATGAGGAGGGAAATAGGACAGGATGAAAACTACTGGGAAAACAGGCTTTATATTGAAGAGTTAGGAGTGGATCGTATATCAGATATTGGATTTATATCGCCTGTCCGAGTGCCGGATAACCGTTACGATAATATCTATTTTATGGACAGAAAAGAAATCAGAGAAGAAGTATATTCTGATGATAAAGGAGAATTATTATATTCTTTTTATGTTCCGGAAATGGAGTGTATATATGATAAATTATCCTTAGATTTCCATTATAGATATGAAACGGGATATGATGGTCGTGCTTGGGTCGAGTTGGGCGGATATGATCCTTATACCGGTTATCCCTATGGAGAAATTCTAGAAAAAATAGAACGTAACCATGTATATAAACTTTTTTGCCGTTTTACTCAAAAAACAGCTAAGTTTGAACTAAATCTGACAGTGTGTCCATGGGAATATCTTCCGCCACAAGCAGAAGAGGTGAAGGGAGAAGTTAAGATGACGAATTGTTATATGGTAGCTCCGGGCGGAAGGGTGGATATTCCTACTGAAAACGTATATAAGATATGGGCTCAACAAGCAGAGTTTGGCAATATTCCAATTCCGGATGGAGACGTAACGGCAGAACTCGTATGGCAAGATGAACAAGGAGTTATTGCGGACGAAGGAGTAACGGTAGTCAATGCTTTGGAGCGCGAGAGGGCTTATTTGCAGGTAAGGACGGCAAAAGAGGGAAATGCGGTTGTTGCGATGAAAGTAAACGGCGAGATTTATTGGAGTTGGCATATTTGGTGTACAGATTATGAACCAAATGTAACAGAAGGACAGAAGTTTTTTAATAATTTGGTTTGGATGGATAGAAATCTGGGAGCTATGACTAATGAATATACAATTGACGGTGGAGTAAAAGGTTTACTGTATGAATGGGGACGTAAAGATCCTTTTCCTAGTGCTGAAAATTGGACTCAAAAGGAAAAAACACTTTATACGGAAAATAGTGTAACCAATGTCCGTTTTAAAGTAGCTGAAGTGGAAAACTTAGTAGAGTCGGTTCGTGAACCTCTAACTTATATAACTAATGAGCGAAGTTGGGGAGACTGGTATACAAATTCGGTGTCATTAATGAATTATTCATTATGGTTGCCAAATAATAAAACAATATTTGATCCATGTCCGATAGGTTGGCGTGTTCCCCCAGACAATCAACCTTGGAAGGGATTACAAGCTGGTTCAACTGAGAGTACACAAGGTATTATTCATCCAGAAGCAGGCTATTATCCAAGATCAGACAAACGTCTGCCTCAAGATGGTCGTCTTATATCTGGATTGTCGCATTGGGCATCTGTAGCTTCAGTAAATTCAGTTTATCCTTTAGGGGGATATGGTTATGGCTTGGGACAAGAATGGCAACCGTTTTGGCGGGCAGATGGACGCTCTATACGTTGTGTTAAAGAATAAACTAAGAATAGCAGAATAATATATAGTATGAAAAAGTACATTGTATATCTAATATTATGCTCTGTAAGCTGTTTTATATTCTCATGTACGTCAGTGTATGAGAATGGAGACACTTCATGCATACCGGAAGGAATGGAGAGGCTTACTTTTAAAGTCATAGTACCTTCTTCTAAAGTTGTGGGTTCTAATACACGCAGCACTGCTTTAGAAAAAGAAAATGAGATAAAAGACTTGTTTGTAAAAATAAGAAATTATGATAGTGACCATTACAGAAATTTCTATTCTACGCAGAATGGAGCAATATATCTTGATTCCTATGCTTATGAGGATAGTATATATAAGGCAAGTATTGAAGTGCCTATTGGTACATTTAGAGATGGAGATAATATTTATGTGTGGGCAAATCAAGAATATCCGATTGATGTCACTCCAGAGGAGGAATTGACAACTCCGTTATATATGTCCGGGATAGGGACAATAAGAGATAGGTGGGGCGGTGGTCGTGAGTTTGAGGCTGATGTACATTTACTTCGTGGAGTCGCTAAGTTACGAACCGTGGTTCGTACTACAAAACGCTCCGTTCTAGGGTCATGGAATATTAATATAAATCAGGTAGAGACTCAAATACTTCATATGCCTTTGTGTATTCGTCCATTTGCACCTTTTGAGACTCACCGTAATCCTGCTGCAAATGATTGGTGGAATGACGTATATCACAGATATATAGATTGTACTTTAAAAAATGTTGATTGGTGGTTTCGCTGGGAAAATTCTCATTTATTATCATCCGTTGAGTTACCGATAGATGACGGGGTAAATGTTGATAAAGTAGCGGAGACGTCTTATGACCGCTATATTTATGAGAACTGGTTAGAGAATGAATCAGACTATGATGAAAATACGAATGTTACAGCTTTGAAAGTCAGGATTCCTTTGTGGAATAATGAAACTGGAGAAAATCGTATTATTGAACGTGTAATTCCTATTAAAACAAATGATAGTTATCGAATATTGAGGAATCATATTTATACAGTGGACGTGAGGGTGCTAAGTGTGGATGATGTAGAAATTGATATGGATTTGTTGGACTGGAGAGAAGAGATAAATATTAATGGCGATGTCCCGGGTGAAGGCTTTACGGTAAGTAAGGGGGAAGTAGCCTTATTGCCGAATATAACTGATCCGACTTCTGTTTTTACAGTTTCAACTTCAGGCAGGCCTGACAAAACTATAAGTATTTCTATTGTAAAGGCTGACAAACAGACTGAAATAACACAAGATAAAGAAGGGGTGGTATTATGGGATTATACTAATGGAAGCCTGCAAAGAACAAATAATGATAATCATATTTCTATAAGTAGTAGTGCTGTGTCAGCTGACGAACTTGGAATAAAACTAGCTATTACAACGAAGGATAAATCAGGTTTCGAAGGTGGCTTTTTCAAGGTCTCATGTGGAAATTCTGTACGCTATTTACCTATTGTGGAGCCTGCTCCTACCGTAGCATTAGATATCAATGAAAGTTATGCCAACTGTTATATTGCAGAAAAAGTAGGAACTTATTCGTTCAATGGGGCTATTATGGGAAATGGGGCAGAAGGAATTATTCATGATCCTTCTCATGAGAATCCCGATTATTCTTTTGAAAAAGCTGATGGAACACGAATGGTTAAAGCGGAAGGAGCAGGAATCGCTCCTAAATCGGCAAAGTTGCTTTGGCAAGATGCAGAAGGATTAATTACACAAGTTGCCTTCAATAATGATAGGGTTGAATTCATAACTTCGGGTAGTCAGGGATTTGGAAATGCTGTAATTGCCGTGTATGATAATGTAGATCCTAATGCAAATGATGCAAAGGTGCTTTGGAGTTGGCATATTTGGTGTGCTCCTCGTCCTTCAGATAGATATATTCATTCAGAGTCCGGAGGTACGATTTACACGTTTATGGATCGGAATATAGGGGCTGTTTCGGATGCTGTAGGTGATAATTCTTATGGTCTGTATTACCAATGGGGACGTAAAGACCCGTTTGAGAAGCCAGGTAAACCTCTCTTTGACGTTTTGGGGATGAAGGTTTCTGCTTTGCATGAATTAAAACGAGTTTCATTAAGTGAAGGTATTCTAAATCCCATGTCTTTCTTTAGTAAAGGGACTGATATAAGAACTGCCTGGTCATTTTTCAGTCCGTATAGATGGGAAGGTAGAGATATAACAGCAGGTAAATCTATATACGATCCCTGCCCCTATGGATATAGGGTGCCTATTAATATTGTTTTTTATAATTTGAGAAAGGACTATTATTTAACTGAAAATTGCCGTATGGAAGATACGGGAGTTTATTTTTCAGTAATACAGCCTGGTAGAGAATTGTTTTTCCCAATGACGGGTGTAATTGATTTCGATTATAGTTTTGTATATGATAATGGGCTACAATATTGGACTGCTTCTCCAATGACAACAACAAGTATGACTTTTGGGTGGTATAATGGAAAGTGGATTGATTTTTACGATAATGACATGGGAACAGCACGTGGATTACCAATACGTTGTGTGCGGGAAGATTGATTATTGGGAATGATAAATACGTATAAGATATGGAAAAATGTATATATATAGTTTTGTTCTTATTAGGCAGTTTGGTATTAGGAAGTTGCGAAGATGATTGTTCTGCTGTTGCGGAAGGAGATAATCAAAAAAATGTAATACAACTGTCTATTGTGGGCATGCAGGATGTCCAGGTGCGTGGGATAGCTTCTGAATGGCAGAATGAAATCTCATTTTACACTTTATTTGTATATAGGGGTGATAATTTAAAGAGTACTCCTGTATATTATCAAGATGGAAATTCCAGGGCAATATTGGGAAATTCAACAGCTTCCCCATTATTGAAATTCACAGATGATTTTACTCCGCAAACGAATGATCGTGTTTACGTATTACTAAATGCTAGTGTCGGTAATTCTTCTATTTCGGAAGAAGATTTGCAGAAAGCTAAAGTCAGTCCTATTCAGGGCTTGTCTGACTCCGGTAATTTTTATATGTGCTTTAGTGGCTCATTGGTATGGAAGGAGAATGCATCCAATCTTTGTGTTATGGATCGTCGAATGGCTGCCGTTAGAGTAAATTTGTCTTCTGGTATAAATAAGACAATAAACAAGATTGTCTGCTATAATGAACCTCGTTATATATCTTTGTTTAATGGTGATGATATATATACGGAAGTTGGGGAACTGTCTTATGCTTATACTTTATCTTCGTTAGGTATAAGTTCGGCAGAAACGTTAATATCAGAATACAGATGCTCTGATCATACTGCCATGTCAGGAGGTAAAACACTTCAGGAAACTGTTTTTAGTCCTCAACGGATGGGAGTGATAATTATTGTAGAAGATAATGTTACCAATAAAGAAGAATATTATCGGCTCGATTTTTATGATAAAGTTGCTGGTAAGTACATAGATGTCAAACATGGATGCCGATATACTTTCAATATTTCTAGCGTGCGTTCTGATGGTTATTCTTATGTAGAGGATGCGGTAAATATGCCGGGTAGTAATTTGGAATATACAGTTTCTGTAGATAATTCATGGACAGGAGTATATGAATATAACGGGCAGTATCAAATGAATTTTAGTAGGGGAGCAGTTGAACTTTTATCTGAAATTTCAGATCCGGTCTCATTGGTAAATGTCGATTTATATAACAATGATTCAGATGAGGCACTTTTGGATAAATTGATCTTTCGTAGTATAAGGGTTGTTCAACCAGACAAAGAAACGACTATGCCTACATCTAATTTGCAGTTATGGCGTTATGATGAGAAAATAGAGAATGTAATTAAAGTAGATAATAATTATGCATATAACGACAATCGTTCGCAACGTATTGATTGGCTTAGTGGAGATATTTATTCGTGGAAGTTTTATTGTACAACAGGGAAGGGATTTGATGGTGGCTATTTAGAAGTGAAAATGGGAAATATGACTAGATATATTCCAATATCAGAGATAGGGACTTCGAATGTATTGGACGAGGAAGGGACTTCCAATTGTTATATTGTATCTCCCTATGCAGGAAAATACTCGTTTGACGCTACTGTTATGGGAGTCGGTGCGAGAGGTATTATTGATGTGGGAACTTTTAGGGATGCCGATGATAATCTGTTGACACAGGCAGGTGGTGCGGAGATTCATCCTAAATCTGCAAAACTAATTTGGCAGGATATGGAAGGGTTGATAACGCAGGTTGCATTTAATTCGACAACAAACCGAGTTGAATTTGTAAAAGGAACAGGAAGTGGCAATGCCTTGATTGCTGTATATGATGATAACGATCCTAATGCAGAAAATGCGAAATGTCTTTGGAGTTGGCATATTTGGTGTACAGAACAACCGGAAGAACAAAAATATGTGATACCTACGAATGACCGGACTTATAGTGGAAAGCAGTATTATGTACTCGATCGTAATTTGGGAGCTACATCTGTCCAAACTAATTCGATTAAATCGGTTGGCTTACATTATCAATGGGGACGTAAAGATCCTATGATTGGCAAAGTGTCATTAACAGAGGGAAAGGATGCTCTGGTTTATAATGTACGTGATAAACAAATAGAGTTGGAAAATGTGGTGATGAATCCGAATGTTTCAGGGCTTCAGTATGCTATTCAGAATCCGGAGAAGTTTATAGAATGTATACTACACGGTAGTATGGAGGATCGTTACAATGATACATGGATACCTTATTCAGAAGAACTTTATAACTTGTGGGGAGTCCCTGTCCAGGATTATAAAGTTGAGGCTGTAAAAACAATTTATGATCCCTGCCCGCTGGGGTATATGGTTCCGCAAACAGACTTTGCCGCTTCTTTTTATAAATCCGGTGTAGGTTCTGAATTAGATAATTTGTATTACGATTCTTCCATGTCTTATGAAAATAATATGGGATATTGTTTTTATTATGATGCTGAACGTCGTAAAAAGGCTTATTATCCTGCTACAAGTGCAAAAGTCGCAAAAAACACCTTTTATTTTCTTACTGATGGGTATTATTGGACTTCCCGTCCACAAAAATGGGCTACTCCCAGTAACGATGGTTCAATGGCGTGGGCTGAATGTCTTATGTTTACATCGTCAGAAATTGAACTTTCTGCATATACGGGTTCTTGGGATGCAGCCCAATCAGTGCGGTGTGTGCGTGAATGACGTTGTCGTGTAAATTATAAATTATGAAAATATGAACAAATCAGAACTAATCAAAGAAGTAGCCCTTAAAGGTCAGTTGAGCTTTAACGAAGCTACGAATGCAGTAGATGCAATCATGGAAACCATTGCGGAAACAATGCATAAAGGAGAGAGTGTCACTTTAGTCGGTTTCGGCAGTTTTGTCGTTCAGGAACGGAAAGCACGCAACGGGCATAATTCTGCCACAGGCGGCTCAATGCTGATTCCGGCCAAACGACAAGTGAAATTCCGCCCCGGAAGTAAAATGAGATTAGAGTAAAGAAACAGGTTAAACTAAATGTTGAACATAAAAATTGAAACATGAAAAAGAAAATTATTACAGTTGCATTGGTATTATCATCAGTCTGTGCCATGGCACAGCAAAAGGAAAATCGTGACACGGACGGAAATATTCTCCGTGGCCCGTATGAAACGAATAGTTTCTGGAGTAACTGGTATATCGGTGTAGGCGGTGGAATCAATATCTATGAAGGCGAATTTGATAACAAGACATCGGTGGGCAACCGTATCGCTCCTGCACTGGATGTGTCGTTGGGCAAGTGGATTACTCCTTCTTACGGAGTCCGTCTGCAATATTCGGGTCTGAAAGCCAAGGGGCTGACGGACGCAAGCGGAATGTATGCCAAAGGGGCGCATCGCGGTTATTACAAGGAAGAGTTTAATGTATCCAATCTCCATGCGGACTTTATGTGGAACTGGTCGAACGGTTTCCTCGGATTCAATGAGAAACGTGTGTGGAATGTGATTCCGTTTGTAGGTTTCGGTTGGGCACGTTCGTGGGGAAACAGTACGCATGACAATGAAATTGCCGCCAACATCGGTATCTTGAATACGTTCCGCCTGGGCAAGCGTCTGGACCTGACTCTGGAAGGACGGCAAATGCTAGTGAAAGAGTGTTTTGACGGAACTGTAAGTGGCAGCAAAGGTGAAGGTATGAGTTCGGTGACACTGGGTCTAAGCGTGAAGTTGGGCAAGACCCGTTTCAATCGTGTCGAGAAAGTGGCTCCTGCAGATTATTCATCTTATAATGAACGTATCAACGCGCTTCGCGCCAAAAATCATGATTTGAGCACCGAAGCACAGCGCCTTGCCGCCGAACTGGAAGCTGCCAGAAGTCGGAAACCGGAAGTGGTGAATGAATCGAAAGTGACTGCTTCGCCGGTAGCCCTGTTCTTCAATATCGGCAAAGCTACCCTGGACAAGAAGGAACTTACCAATCTTGAGTTTTATGTGAACAACGCCATCAAGGCGGATAAGAACAAGACTTTCACGCTGATTGGTTCGGCAGACAGCGCTACGGGCAGCAAGGAACTGAACCAGCGTTTGAGTGAACAACGTATGGAATATGTGTACAATTTATTAGTCGAAAAGTATAAAATTTCCCCTGAACGTCTCGTGAAGAAAGCGGAGGGCGATACGAACAACCGTTTTAGTGAACCTGAATTGAACCGTGCCGTAATCGTCGAATAATAGTTTTATTTCATTTCAAGGTATTTCAGGCAACATTGCGGGGCTGTCTCGTTTTCTTCTACGTCGGGACTGAAAGTGCTTTGTCGTTACAAGGTGGGCTTGTCGACCGGTAGTTGGATGGTTCTTTGCAATGTTGCTTTTTTTTAAATGAAGAGGAGGATATGATAATATATAATAGTCTGTTGGCGAAAACTTTCCTGAACAGGAAGAAAAGGCATTATTTTATGATTTTCGGATGTTGTTTCACCCGGTTCAAATATTTGGAAGGGTGGGAGGAGATGGAACTTCAGATTCATGCGCGACAGTATACGGAGTGTTTCTTCTTGGCATTATTGCCAGCATTGGCGCTATCCGTCTGGCTTTCGTGGTGGTGGATGTTGCTTGCGTTCATGAGTTATCATCTGCTTTATTGGTTGGAGAGGTGGTTCGGACACCATTCTTCATTTGACTGGGAAGCGTTGGAGCATTGTAGCGATGCGCTTTATTTGAGAAAGCGGAAATCTTGAATGATTGGAGAGAATTGAAAATCTTTTAGTTGAATATCTTGTAATTGAATAGAAAAAAGTAGATTATGAAAACGAAATTTATAGCTGAAATGGTGGGCACTATGGTGCTTGTCTTAATGGGATGCGGCGCTGCTGTATTGAATGGCGGCGCGACATCGGTAGCCGCGGTGTTGGCGATTGCTTTCGCGTTCGGTTTGTCGGTGGTGGCAATGGCGTACACAATCGGTCCTGTTTCGGGCTGTCATATCAATCCGGCCATCACCATCGGTGTTTGGCTGAATGGCGGACTGTCGGTAATGGAAGCCGGTGTGTATATCGTAGCGCAAGTGACGGGCGGAATACTTGGCTCTGCATTGTTGTGGTTGATTACCGACACAATGGGGATAGAAGGTACGGGAGCCAACGGTTTTGAAGAGCCGTATCTGCTGGCTGCATTTGTAGCCGAGGCGGTGTTTACGTTTATCTTCGTGCTGACTGTATTGGGCACTACCGACCGCGATAATGGCAGTCCTCATTTTGCCGGGCTGGCTATCGGATTGACTTTGGTTTTGGTGCATATTGTATGTATTCCCGTTACGGGGACATCGGTTAATCCTGCCCGTAGCATTGGTCCGGCATTGTTTGCCGGAGTGGAGGCTATCAGCCAGCTTTGGTTGTTTATTGTGGCTCCGATTGTCGGTGCGGTGGTAGCAGTGCCAGTCTGGAAAACAATAAAAGGAAATTAATTGTTTCATTTCATGTTTTTGTGAGAATAGAAAAAGATGTAGGTTTTCCCCATATAGTATAATAAATGAGTTTAATGGCCTATATCCTTTATGTCGCTGTGAAGCGCCTCATTTCCCCAAGAGAATCCATGCCCTAAACATTTTTCTTTTAGTAATAGTAGCATGGGAAAAATGGAATAATGGGTTCTCCTCTGCCTGTGAAGGTAGACTATTGTTTGTTTTGTTTGTGTGGTGCACCTTTTTCCCGGTGGGGGAGAAGGTGCACTCTTTTTGTATGATATCTATTCGTTTGAATATATTTGTTTGTTTATTATTCTCCCCCGGCTATCGGTTTTGTCGCTTTTTCTTTGCTTTTTGTCGTTATCTTGTCGTTTATTTAGTTCCTCTATGTCAGTTGTATATGTCTGAAATGCTTTTTAGTACTTTTCTGATGAGGTTATTAGGTGTCGTTTCATCTCCGTGGAAGATGCTGCATCTTTGCATCGTTAACGTTAGCGAAGTGATAATTAAAACAGTATTTATTTAAAAAAGAAAAGTAGTATGGCTATTAGATTTAGAAGGGTGTCTCGCCTGTGTGACCCTACAAATAAAGAAGCAGGAAAGAAAGTGTATCCGGTGATTTCTTATCAGTATGATACGAGTGCAACGTTGGATGAGTTTGCAAAGGAGATTGCGTCTGCTTCCGGTGTCAGCGAGGGTGAAACGATTAGTGTATTGAAAGATTTCCGTACGTTATTGAGAAAGACATTGCTGGGTGGCCGTTCGGTGAATATCGCCGGTCTGGGATATTTTTACCTTTCTGCCCAAAGCAAAGGGACGGAGAAGGCGGAAGATTTTACGATCGCTAATATTTCAGGGCTTCGTATCTGTTTTCGTGCTAACTCGGACATTCGTCTGTTTACCGGGACGACTACCCGTTCGGATGGATTGAAGTTCAAGGATTTGGATCATATTAATGATTTGGGTAGTGTTGGTGACGGTTCGGATGATGGGGGTGAAACTCCGGATCCGGATGGTGGTTCGGGTGGTAATGGTGAAGCACCGGATCCGGCTGCTTGATTCATGAGCCGTTGAGAACTGTCTGGTTTGTATGGAATGGGGCTTCGGCCTCATTCTTTCTTTATAACTACGTAAAAATATAAATATGCAAATAACTACAATCCTTGCTTTTATTACTGCTATGGGTGGTTTGGAAGCAGTGAAATGGTTAGTGAGGTATCTCACTTGTCGTAAGACGGATGCACGGAAAGAGGAAGCGTCCGTGAACAGTATGGAAGAAGAAAATCGCCGTAAAAAGGTGGACTGGCTGGAAGAACGGCTGACTCAACGTGACGAGAAGATAGACGGGCTTTATATTGAACTTCGCAAGGAGCAGGAAGAGAAGATTGACTGGATACATAAATGTCATGAAGTGGAGTTGATACAGAAGGAGTCGGAAGTGAAGAAGTGTGAGATTAGAGGGTGTGTGAAGCGTATGCCGCCTTCGGATTATTAACAGGTACATTTGAACTAATAATGAATTATCATGAGAAATATAGATTCTATCATAGTGCATTGTTCGGCTACGAAAGCCGGACAGGATTTTACTGCCACAGATATTGACCGTTGGCACCGGGAACGTGGGTTCAACGGTATCGGGTATCACTATGTGATCCGTTTGGATGGGAAATTGGAAAAGGGGCGGGATGTCGCTTTGGCCGGTGCTCATTGTAAGGGTTGGAATGAGCGAAGTGTCGGGATATGTTATATCGGCGGATTGGATGAGAACGGGCGTCCGGCAGATACCCGGACGAATGCTCAAAAACGGGTGCTTTATCAGATTATTATCGATTTGCAGCGGGAATATAATATTCTCCAAGTGTTGGGACATCGGGATACTTCACCGGATTTGAACGGGGACGGAGTGATTGAACCTTATGAATATGTGAAGGCTTGTCCCTGTTTTGATGTGAAGGAGTTTTTGAGGAGTGGGAGGGAGTTACTGTTTGTGTTGTTGGTGGCTTTGGTTGTGCCTGTATTGCTGTCGGGATGTAGGAGTAAGAAAGAGGTGATAAACAGGGAGAGTGAAGTTAGGGTTGATTCAAGTTTAAATAGTAGCTCCGGGAAAAGTCTTGTTAAAAATAAGGTTGCTTCAGAAAAGGATTCGGAGGTGGTGGAGGAGCATATCGAGCAGGTGTTGTTTGTGTTTCCTGTGGATACGCTTAGATTGAAGGCTGGGATGGTGGTGAAGACTGTGGTGGATAGGAAAAATGTTAATGAGAAACAACTGCTTCAAGAAGTAGATTTACAGTCTGTGAGCTTGTCGGATATGAGTGCTAAGAAGGAGATTTCTAAAACGGGAGTTGAGAAAACTACTAATAGGACAACCGGAGGTTGGTATTGGTACGGAATTATTTTGCTGGTTCTGGTTATTGTGTGTTGGATTTGCAAAGTGAAGAGGAAGTGAGATGGTGCTAGTCTGGTACAGAGCTAGTTTTGATGAAAAATGGAGTCATGGTAGTGATGTCTGTGAAACTGTGTACTTTTTTGTGGAGTTTGTATGTGTATTCCCATGGAAATGCGTATCTTTGAATAATCAAAATAGAGAAAAAATCATGGACGGGATATTACGTAAACTTCCTATTGGAATACAGACTTTTGAGAAACTTCGTGAAGGAGATTATCTTTATGTGGATAAGACTGCTCTTGTATGGAGAATTGCTTCAACGGAGACTCCTTATTTTTTAAGTCGTCCTCGTCGTTTTGGCAAGAGTCTTCTTCTTTCTACTTTCGAAGCTTATTTCGAAGGTAAGAAAGAATTATTTGAAGGGTTGGCCATAGCTGATATGGAAAAGGAATGGAAGACATATCCGCTATTTCATTTGGATTTAAACGCGGAAAAATATGATTCTCCCCAGGCTTTAGTCGAAATTCTTAGCAGGCAGTTGACGCAATGGGAACTGAAATATGGCAAAGGGGAGGATGAGGAAACTCTCTCCGGACGTTTTGCGGGTGTAATTCGCCGAGCCTGTGAACAGTCTGGTCGTGGAGTCGTAGTCTTGGTGGATGAATATGATAAACCTTTGTTGCAGGCATTGGGTGATGACGCTTTGCTTGATGACTATCGTAAGACATTGAAGGCCTTCTATGGTGTACTGAAAAGTTCTGACCGTTATCTTCGTTTTGTTTTCCTTACCGGTGTGACTAAGTTTGCGCAAGTCAGTGTGTTCAGTGATTTGAATCAACTGAATGATATCAGTATGAAGCCGCAGTATGCCACGATTTGTGGTATTACACGACAAGAATTGGAGGATACTTTTATTCCTGAACTGAATCGATTGGCAGAAACAAATGAACTGACTTGTGAAGAAACATTAAATAAGATGACGGCTTTATATGACGGTTATCATTTTTGTGAGTTTGCGGAAGGAGTATTCAATCCATTCAGTGTGCTTAACGTTTTTGACGGGTATAAGTTTAGTAATTATTGGTTCCAAACCGGTACTCCTACTTTTTTAGTCGAACTGCTTAAAAAGAGTGAGTATGATTTGCGTACGTTGATTGATGGGGTAGAAGCCAATGCTTCTTCGTTTATGGAATATAGGGTAGATGCTAATAATCCGATTCCGTTGATTTATCAGAGTGGCTATTTGACTATAAAGGGGTATGACAAGCGTTTTGGAAACTACCTGCTGAAATTTCCCAATGATGAAGTACGATATGGATTTATGGATTTTTTGGTTCCTTATTACACATCAGTGGTAGATGATGAACGGGGCTTTTATCTTGGTAAATTTGTACGTGAATTGGAGAGTGGTGATGTTGATGCTTTTCTTACCCGCTTGCAGGCTTTCTTCGCAGATTTCCCTTATGAACTGAATGAAAAGACCGAACGACATTATCAGGTTGTATTTTATTTAGTTTTCAAACTGATGGGGCAATTTACCGGAGCAGAGGTTCGTAGTGCCCGCGGACGGGCGGATGCAGTGGTGAAAACTCCGAAGTATATTTATGTATTTGAATTTAAACTGAATGGTACTGCCGAACAGGCTTTGCAGCAGATTGATGAAAAAGGCTATCTGATACCTTATCAGGTAGACGGGCGTGAGTTGGTTAAAGTTGGAGTGGAGTTCAGTGCAGAAAAAAGGAATATAGACCGGTGGTTGTATTAGCTCGATAACCATGTTGTTAAAGGAGTTACGGAGCCGTTTGAGATTGTTCAAGCGGCTCTTGTTTTGCGGGTAGTTCTTTTAATTTTCGATGTTATATTCTATTACAGGAACCGACAACTGGGTGAAGAAACAGAATAAGTCAAAGTTAGCTTGTGCATAGCCCTTGTGGCTGCCACATAAAGCATACTTTTATCAATATTGGAATGATAGTTCTTATCATCTGTTTGCGGAATGATTACTTCGTCAAATTCCAGTCCTTTCGCCATATGGGCGGAAGTGATGATAATCCCTTTCACATAAGCAGAACTTTGATTTGATAAAAGTGAGATGTCGTTTGCATATATCTGGAACTTTTGAACAAGTTCTTTTGCTTGGGATTCTGTTTTGCAGATGATCCCTAATGAGGTATAATGGGAGTTCCTGAAGGAGTTTACTAAATCCGCAATACCTTGGATTTCCTCTTCTGTATTTTTGAATGGAAGAATCTTGGGGTGTTCCCCATGTCTTATAATCGGTTCTAATTCATTGTTCGGTTGAATTTTTTGTGCAAAACTGGTGATCTCAAAAGTAGAACGATAGCTTTTGCAAAGTTTCATTATTTCTCCTGTTGCAAATGCTTTCTGAATCATATTGGCAGTGGAAGAACCATAAGGATTGACGGATTGGGAAGTGTCTCCAAGAATTGTTTTTCGACACGGATAAAGTTTTTGAATCACTTTGTATTGTATGGGAGAATAGTCTTGCATTTCGTCTATCAGAAGGTGTTTGACGTAAGATTGGGCGTTGTTCCCATTTAATGCGATATGCAGATAAGCCAAAGGGGCTAAATCCGCATATTCCAGTATGCGGTTTTTGCGTGTCTTGAACATCTCCGGTTTTCCGATCCACTCAAAAAAGTCTTTATAGATTTGGAGATCGTTATTGCCTACGAACATCTTTTTTATCTCTTTCTTTAGTTGGTTTTTCTCCGGAGTGCTAACTGTGAGATTATATTGTAGTTGCATCATTTCCAGGATGTAATCTGTCATAGTCTCAAATCGTTGACGTATGGGATAGCGGTGGAATCGTTTGAATTGTTCGTTAATAAATTCGGCAGGAATGGTGATGTATTTGGTGAGTTTTATGTCTGTTGCTTTGAAATAGTTGTTTTCCATGTAAAGGATGAATTTGTCAAGTAGTGATATAAACTCGAAGGAGGCTTTGTATTGTATCCGTTCGATAAAGTCGGGTGTCGGGTTTTCTAATAGTTCCGTCACCTGTTCGAAGAAATTCTGGTGTTTATATTTGTTGTCAATTACGTCCGACAGAATTTGCCCCATGCTGGTTTCGGGAACGGTCTCTTCGCCAAGTTCTGGAAGTACATTAGAAATGTAATCGGCAAATACTTTATTGGGGGAGATGATTAATATGTCTTTGGAAGAAATCTGTCCTTTCTGTGCATAAAGCAGGTAGGCAATACGATGGAGGGCGATAGAGGTTTTTCCTGAACCGGCAACACCTTGTATAATAAGTACAGAAGCGTTTTCATTACGGATGATCTGATTCTGTTCCCTCTGAATTGTCGTGACGATATTTTTCATTTTATTGTTGGCATTGGAACATAGTTCTTTTTGCAGAATATCGTCATGAACAGTTACGGAACTTTCAATCATATACTCCATTTTTCCTTTGCGAATACGATATTGGCGTTTGAGTGAGATCGCTCCGTTAATTTTGCCTGCCGGGGAGGAGTAGAACGCCTCGCCTAATTCATGATCGTAGAACATGCTTGAAATAGGAGCTCGCCAATCGTAAATCAGATTCTTTTTTTGATTGAGGTCATAGAAAGTATGTATTCCTATATAGATCGGACTAACTTGGCTTTTGTCTTTCTTTTCCTGAAAGTCGATTCGTCCGAAATAGGGGATATCCAGTATTTTGCTTAGTCGCCTGCGTTTGTCAATTACATTTTCACCTAATGCAAAATGATTTAATATGCTTTCGCGCATGGAACGGATTTCGTGGGGATCGATATCTTTGTTCGACCATAGATAATCCTTGTACTCCTGCAGGGTGTCTATATGCTCTTTGACGGAAGTACTGGTAGTGTTAATCGTATCATGGATAGTGGTTATGACTTGCTGTAAATACTCTTTTTCCTGTTTCTCTGTTTGATTGAATATCATAATCTCTTTTTAGTTGTATGATGAAGAATTGAAATTGCAGGCAAAGTTAGCTCAACCCATTAAGGGATTAAATAGTTATTTATAGCTATATATGTATCCTTTTTCCTATTTTTGCATACTTACTTAATAAGGAAAAGATGAATATTCTTGAATTGGCAAAACGTAACCAGCAGAAAGCTTGGGAGATTATAGAGGATACCCGTATTGTTCGGATATGGGAGGGGATTGGTGCCAAAGTGAATCTGGTAGGTTCGTTGCGTACAGGATTATTGATGAAACATCGGGATATTGATTTTCATATTTATACTTCTCCTTTGGATTTGTCTGCCAGCTTTCGGGCGATGGCTGAATTGGCGGAAAATACGTCCGTAAAGAAGATTGAATATACGAATTTATTACATACAGCAGAAGCGTGTATAGAGTGGCATGCATGGTATCAGGATATGGAAGGAGAACTCTGGCAAATGGATATGATTCATATCCAAGAAGGCTCTCGTTATGATGGCTATTTTGAAAGGGTGGCCGAACGCATTTCTGCGGTATTGACAGATGAAATGAGACTGGCTATCCTGAAATTAAAATACGAAACGCCTGATACGGAAAAGATTATGGGAGTGGAGTATTATCAAGCTGTGATTCAGGATGGTGTACGTAGTTATCCGGAATTTGAGGAATGGAGAAGATTACACCCGGTGGTGGGTGTGGTGGAATGGATGCCTTAGACAGACTGGTAGCTTCGGGAAAAGTGCGTATGGGTTAATTAACTTAGTAGTCCGGTTTCCTGTCCTAAGCGAATGGCTTCGATAGAATTTTGCACACCTAATTTGCGTAACAGGTTCTGCCGGTGAATATTGACAGTGTGAATACTGATACATAGCTTGTCTGCAATCTCTTTACTTAACAACCCTTTTTGAATAAGCCGTAATATCTCTATTTCCCGATTAGTGAGGTTGAGCGAAGAAGGCATTAGCAAAGAGGAAGGAGAGAAGAATTCCCCGTTCTTCAGATTTAGGACAGTGCAGTCTACTGTTTCGGAATGTTTTTGGTCGGGTGAAATATCCATATTGCCTATTACGAGCCATGCTTTGCCGTTACGGTCATGTTCCAAAACTTGATGTCGGCTAGAGACACGTATATATTGCTGCCTGGCATTGAGTATACGGAAACTGTAAATGTTGGAATAGTCGTTTCGCTGTTCGAGAGGCAGACTGTAAATGAACTGGCTTAACGTGACCTGTAATGCTGCCAGTTGCGCACGGTCGTCCGGATGAATACGTGATTCTAAATAATCTCCCTGCTTTTCCAAAGTTTCTATCTTGTGACTGTCATACCCCAGTAAATCAACGAAATTCGAGGATGCATACGTGTAATTGCATTTGTAAACATCGACAACAAATGTGCAGTTGTGACAGATTTTTGAAAGTTGGTGAAGTATGGATTTATCCCGTTCCCACACAGCGTAATCAATATCGGTAGCAGACAAGCATTGCTTTGCCCACATTTCTTCCCGAGTGATATTGTTTGATTTATTCATAGCGAATGTTTTTGGGTACTGATAATCTGTTTTGAGAAATCGTTTATTTACCAATCAATTTCTTCTATTCCCTTGCTATGCAAGAAAGCATTGGCTTTACTGAAGTGTTTACAACCGAAGAAACCATATTCGGCAGAGCGGGGAGAGGGATGAACAGTGGTTAGTACCAGATGTTTGTTGGTATCTATCAAAGATCGTTTCTCTTTCGCATAACTTCCCCAAAGCATAAATATCAAATTCTCCCGTTTTTCACTTAGTTTCCTGATAACTGCGTCTGTGAAGATTTCCCAACCCATATTTCGATGAGAACCGGTTTCGTGCGCACGTACAGTAAGAACAGAGTTTAGCGGGAATACACCTTGAGCTACCCAACGATCCAAATTACCAGAAGTTGGAATTGGCTTTCCCAAATCTTGGTGTATTTCTTTGAAGATGTTGCTTAGTGAACCAGGGATAGCTACTCCATCAGGTACAGAAAAACAGACTCCATAATATTGTCCGGGATTGGGATAGGGGTCTTGTCCAAGGATAACTACTTTTACCTTTTCGAAGGGACAGGAATTGAATATATGAAAAATCTGATGTCCGAGAGGGAGGACGTGTGCCCGTTTGTATTCATCTTTGACGAATGTAACCAACTTTTCGAAGTATGGTTTGTCAAATTCTTCTTGTAATTGTTGTTTCCAACTTGGTTCTATTCTGACATCCATAAAGTGGGACTTGATAATTTATGTAATGGCAAAAGTAGATATATTACAAGAGAATATCAAGAATGATAGGCAAAATTGTGTATCTCGCCGATTTAGGATGAATTGTGTGCTAATAAATGATAATTATCGTCTTTCTTCCGAAAAAGAACGGGTATAAATGTATTATTCTGATTTATTGTGTTACCTTTGTACCAAGAGTTTGAGTTACGAATCATTATCGTATAGTTCTTCTTTATAATATTTTATTAGCAAGCAGTCCTTGTCTTTAATTATCCTCCTCACTCCAAATTAGTATTTATTTTAATAAAATTTTAAATGAACATTTACATTTCAGGTTTAAGCTATGGCACTAATGATGCTGACTTAACAAATTTATTTGCAGAGTTTGGAGAAGTTTCTTCAGCTAAAGTAATTTTTGACAGAGAAACTGGTAGATCCAGAGGATTTGCTTTCGTAGAAATGCCGAATGATACAGAAGGACAAAAAGCAATTGACGAATTGAATGGCGTTGAATATGACCAGAAGGTTATTTCAGTAAGCGTTGCACGCCCTCGCACTGAAAGACCGTCTCACGGTGGTGGTCGTGGTGGTTATAATAACTCCAGAAGATATTAATACCCAGATAAAAGCAGAAGATTCTGTCTTCTGCTTTTATATATAAATTATTTCCGTTTCATGATTCATCGGGAAATCCCTTTTACAGAGAGTTCGAAAAATCATTTTACATTTAAGTTCTGCTAATTCTGCCTCTTTTGTGTGCAATATCGGAAATTTCTAGTTCTGCACTTTCCATTCTGAAAATAGATTTATTAGACTTTTTTGTAATACAAGCAAGCCTCTGGAAAAAAGAGCAAAGTTTAATAAGTATAATCACAAGTCTATATCAATATTGACTTCGTCGTGAACATTTATATAAGATATGTTTCTGACGGTTTACTTTCAGATATAGCAAAAACAACATTTATGACATTTAAAGAATTAAATATAACCGAGCCGATTTTAAAAGCAATCAAAGAAAAAGGATATACAGTACCGACCCCAATTCAAGAAAAAGCGATTCCTGCCGCATTGGCAAAAAGAGATATATTAGGTTGTGCGCAGACTGGTACAGGAAAGACGGCTTCATTTGCCATTCCTATCATACAACATTTGCAAGTCGTGAGCAAGGAATCTGTCAAGCGTCAGGGTATCAAAGCCTTGATATTGACACCTACCCGTGAACTTGCCCTGCAAATCAGTGAATGCATTGACGATTATTCAAAATATACCCGTGTTCGCCACGGAGTGATCTTCGGTGGTGTAAATCAACGTCCGCAGGTTGATATGTTACGCAAGGGAATTGATATTCTGGTAGCTACTCCGGGACGTCTACTTGATTTGATGAATCAGGGACATATACATCTGGATACTATTCAGTATTTTGTATTGGATGAGGCTGACCGTATGCTTGACATGGGATTTATCCATGATATTAAGCGAATATTGCCGAAACTTCCGAAAGAAAAGCAAACCTTGTTCTTCTCGGCAACAATGCCTGACACCATTGTTACTTTAACCAAATCTCTGTTGAAGAATCCGGTGAAGATTTACATAACACCGAAATCGTCTACTGTGGACTCTATCAATCAGGTTGTGTACTTCGTAGAGAAGAAAGAGAAAAGCCAATTATTAATTTCAATTTTGCAAAAAGCAGAAGATCAATCGGTACTTATCTTCTCGCGTACGAAGCATAATGCCGATAAGATTGTTAAGATATTAGGTAAGGCTGGGATCGGTAGTCAGGCTATACACGGAAATAAGAGTCAGGCGGCAAGACAGTCCGCATTGGGTAATTTTAAGTCGGGGAAAACCCGGGTTATGGTTGCTACTGATATTGCTTCCAGAGGAATCGATATAAGTGAGTTGCCTATGGTTATTAATTATGATCTCCCGGATGTTCCCGAGACGTATGTACATCGTATCGGTCGTACAGGAAGAGCTGGAAATACAGGGACAGCACTTACATTCTGTTCGCAGGAAGAACGTAAACTGGTTAATGATATTCAGAAGTTGACCGGTAAGAAACTCAATAAGGCTAATTTCACTTTTTGAAATTAGCCTCTTACATTATTCATTAAAAATAAGTATAAATTAAATATGATTTCTATGGCAAAATCCATGACAGTAGGTAAACGTGAAAATGAAAAGAAAAGACTCGCTAAACGAGAGGAAAAATTAAAGAAGAAAGAAAGCAAAAAATTGTCGGGAAAAGCGAATAGCTTTGAAGATATGATTGCTTATGTAGATGAGAACGGAATGATAACTTCCACTCCTCCAACGGAAGATATTAAAAAAGAGGAAATAAATCCCGATGAAATAATCATTGCAACTCCCAAAAAGGAAGAGGAAGAACCGGCTATCTTAAGAGGAAGGGTTGAATTTTTTAATGAGGCTAGGGGATTTGGCTTTATTAAAGATCTTAACGGTGTTGAAAAGTATTTCTTCCATGTAAATAATGTTGTTGGCAATATTGTAGAAAACAACATTGTGACATTTGATCTTGAGCGTGGTACGAAAGGTATGAATGCAGTTAATATCTGTCTTGAAAAGCAATAATCCGTTATTAAAGTTTTATTTTGTAATTCGTATAAAGCGGACATGAAAATAAGATCTTTGGGCAATACAAGTTTTGATCTGATATTCGAAACATTTAATAGGACTTTTGCTGCCTATGATACTCGAGAACAGGAACAGTGTGAAAATATCTGATATGCCCAACGAAATTAGATCTGTATCTATCGGAGCATTCGATATGATAGCTGATTTCTGTGATTTAGGGGAATGTTACTGTTGGAAGACGTTTTTCTGACTGATCCCCTTCATCCCACTATTTTGCTATTCTTGGAAAATAAAAATCCCTGAACTTCTTTGAAATTCAGGGATTTACATCGTTTTGCTTTCTCTAAAAGTGGTGCCACCAGTAACCGAAAATCGGTTTATATAGCACTATTTCTCAATAAGTTATATCTTTATTACGATGTTAGTCCCTTGAAT
>OGFW01000720.1_pt1 | contig 32088 bp, 20 predicted proteins | sample 1570991 | NCBI WGS metagenome assembly OGFW01 (sample SAMEA2582074, study PRJEB24529) | metagenome | biome: Human gut stool | place: China | collected 2011
CTGAAAGGGCGGAACCGTATACAATTATGCCCTTTCAGGGCGCAAATTCAGATTGCTGTTTTTACGTAGGGCGTTGCCCTACGCTATATAATTAAGCCCTTTCAGGGCACCCCGCAAAATTATCATTTTTCCTTTTCAATCATTATAACAATATCCTTTTTTCTACTTTCCGGTAAAACTTTCAAGTCCGTCACTTTTCCGTTTTTGAGAGTGGCTTCTACTGTTGTTTCGCCCGGAGCATGAAGTTTGAAATGTACGTTCCATTCTTTCGGCCATGCCGGGAAAAGGAGTATTTGTTCTCCATTGGTTTGCAATAGCATTTCCTGAAGTCCTATCATGCCGCTACCTCCCCAGTTGTGATCGGGTGTCCAATCATATCCCGGTCCCCAAAATGCGGGGAAACGATGCGGTCCATTCGATAATTTGGCTAAAGATAGTTTCTTTGCTTCTTCGGTCAGGCCTAAACAGGCAGCCCATATATTATCTTGTTTCCATCCGGTATGCGAACGGAACTTGATGGCATCCGGGTCATAAAAGTAGGTATTACGGGCTATATCCAGATCCTCCTTTCCTACTCCATAAATACGCCATGGAAACACTGGATAAAGTTGTGGCGTTTCAACATTATTAATTCGTTCCCAACTTACGGCGGGCGAAATTGTTTGCTTCAAGACCGGAGCAATAGTCGGATTCAACGTATCTTTTATTTCTATGTACCGCAATGGAATCGGAGGGATTGTCTTTAGCATCTCTTTTTTCTTTCCGTATGTTTCTAATACCACTTTCAAGGCGGCGATGGTGCTGCTTGCGTTATTGGTCATTTTATATGTTTCACAAGCAGAACCCGGGAAAAGAATCAGATGTCCGTTGCCATCCAACGCTTTCCGTCCTCGGCGGGAAGCTAGTTGCCGGTAATGTTCGTCGAAGAATGTCAGCGAACTTTCGATCAGAGGTAAATAAGGGGTAATATCAGCATTTGCATAGTTCTTTGTTTCCAATATCATTTGGCAGAATTCAAGAACCGTATCCCATTCATATTCCAGCCAGGCATTATATTCCAATCCTTTGTCGAACCAGTCCGGTCGTTTGAAACCATATTCTGCGGGGTTCGGCAAACCGAAATTTTCGATCTGCTCGCTAAAGCAGGCTCCATTATGTTGCCAGTATACACGGCTCCGGAGTTCTGCATTCTTCAACATGCGGTTATAAAAATCAAACTGGGAAGGCATCATATCAAAGTCTCCGCTTTTCAGCATCGGCCAGTATACTAAACGTTGATTCTGTGCAGTCATTGTGCCACCTCCCCATTTCCGGTAGTCGGGAGTAAAAGATTGTTTTTCATCGACATGGCAAGGATCAAAGGTAAATAGTCCGCCATTGAATTTAGTCGGTACGCTGCCATAAGCATTACATCCCAGCATATAGCGGAAAAGGGTGTAGTTTCTAGTTATTTCTTTTGCTTCCCCTTCTGCTTCGATAAAACTGCGTTGCCAAAAGGAATTCCACCACGAACGTGTCTGTTTTTTATCCTGTATGATAGTTTTCGATGAAACTTTGCCTTTGGGGACTATTCTTTGTAAAGCAGTTTGTAGTCCCTGCTCCCATTCTTCTATTGTTTCTGTCTGGTCTGTATGTAACACAATACAGATATGTTCTTTCCGGGCTGCTTTGGAAGAACGAAACTTCCAGGCACGATAGTCTGTGCCGGCATATACATCATCCGCAGTGCCTGCAAATTCTAAGTTTTCACCCAAAAGAGTTCCTCCGAAAGTCAGGTTTTTCAAAGGATTCATCATTTGAGATTTGACTTCGTTCATTCCTTGTTGAGCTACAACTACATCAAAAACGGTCTGTTCGGGATTGCGATGATAGAACAGAAGTTGATTTGTATTTACGGAAACACAGTCGGCCTCCGTCACAGTACCTTTCGGGGGAGCCCATTTGTAGGAACACTGTTGCCCCTCTCCTTTTCTGACAGGTCGTTCCTGATAGCGCCAATTTTCATAAAAGACTTCAGTCTGCAACGGTTGTGCATTTGTTACCTCTACATGTATAATCGAATGAAAAACATCTACCCAAAATTGTATCTGTGTGTTTCCTGCCGCGATTTCTACATATCCGTCTTTCAGCTTCAACTCCTGACGAAAATCTTTAGCGTCTTTGAAAGGATTGGGCGACAGGCGGAGACGTACACGCCCTTGTTTTAACTGGCAGTTGTTTTCGTCGAATGTACCGCTACGGCTCATATAGAACATTACATCACCGTCTTCTACCCATATATTCATCCCAATATCTCCACCGCCACAGGGCATAGATTCAGAAGAATTACGACTGGGAGTATTCCAAATGACATTGGCATGCTGACTCCAAAGAGCCGACACGCCAACAAACAGTATGGTTATAATCAGATAAAATCTCTTCATATATTTTTCATATTTTACCTTGTCTATTTGCGATTACCAATCATCTGAACGAAAAGACCCTAAAGGCAATCCGTCGCAATATACATCTCCTTCCACATAGTTTTCAAAACAATATCGAACAGCTACCGGGTGCGGCACTTTATCGCTTTTCACCAGCATCTTACTACGTTCTATCCATGCTTTGGCCGGGTAAAAAACTTTATCTTCGCCGGCTACCTGAAAGTTTTTCGATTCGAAACAGTTCTTGCCGCTGATCCACATATTGGCACGTTCGAAGCTGACAACTACGGTGTCGTTCTTTATTTCAATGCTTTTATAATAAGGACTTTCGCCATTCACGCCTTCCACTCCATACGTTTTAGTTAAAGCCAGAAGTGCCAGGCGTTCACCTGCAACCTGTTTCTTTGCGGGATGAATACCTTTTTCCATTCCTGCATCCAGTAATACAGCCATACCGCTGTTAGCTACACGATGTTCTACTTTTGCCTGTGCCTCCCGGAGATATGCCGAATTTATCACTTCCTTTCCTTTTTCGGTAATAATCCCGTAATCATACGGAGCTATCTGGCAATAATAGAAAGGAAAATCTCCCTGTTTCCATTCGGCACGCCAACCATTAATCAATCGGGTAAACATATCAGCATACGTATGGGCACGATTCCAGTTATCTTCACCCTGATACCAAATCACTCCTTTCATGGTCATACCGATTAATGGATGCAACATACCATTATAAAGCACGGTCGGAGTACGGTTTTTAGATTTTATGTCGGTTTCCGTTTGAGGTATCTTCGCTTCCGGAAAGGCTTTCAGCCAGTCTGCCGTCATCCATGCTTCACAGGCGGAACCACCCCAGGCTGCTACAACTAATCCGACCGGAACATCTAATATTTCATTTACCAGTCTCCCGAAATAATAGGCTGTTGCACTGAAATCACGGACACTAACCGGATTGGCTTCTTTCCAGGAACCGATAACGTCATTCTGCGGAGTGAATGTAGAAGTACGTTTCACCGTAAACAGACGGATTTGCGGATTCTTGCTGTGAAGAATGTCCATATTGGCATTTTCTACCGGTTGGTTTTTGAAGCCTTTCATCGGCATTTCCATATTACTTTGTCCGGAACAAAGCCAAAGTTCGCCTATCAGAATATTATTCAGTGTCTTTTTGGTTCCATCATCAAAGGTCACAGTATAAGGACCTCCCGCTTCGGGAGTAGCTACTGTCAGTTTCCATGCCCCATTTTTATCTGCTGTTGCTGCATATTGTTTTCCATTCCAACTAGTGGTCACTGTTACTTTTTTATGAGGAGTCGCCGTCCCCCAAAGGTTTGCATTGGTCTGTTGCTGCATCACCATGCCATCAGAAAAAATAGCCGGTAGCTTTACTTCTGCGTGTGTTGACAGGCAGGCAGCAAGCAGAAAACCTGCCAACATTGTACCTGTTTTAATAATTGAACTTTTCATACTTTAGCTATATTATAATGAATTGGGCACGGATTATATGGATTGCGCTGTTACTTTATGTAATACGATTCTCATAAACCGTGTAATCCGCGTAATCCGTGTCTTAAAAATCTATTTTATTCTGTGGTAGAAAAACTCAAAGGTCCGAGTAATCCTGCCGGAAGTAACGTTTTTTCTGCCCTGCGATATTTTGCATTAGTCCAAATGCCATCAAACGGCGCTTTTCCTTCATCAGCTCCTGTCAGTGCATTCGCCCATGTATTTGTAACCTCTATTTCAAGCTCATTAATTCCTTTTTTCAAGGCACCTGTAATATCTGCACGATAAGGAGCTGTCCAGATTGTGCCACAATCTACGCCATTCACACGAACAGTTGCCAAATTATAAACTGTTCCCAGATTCAGATAAATCTGTTGGTCTTTATTCGGTTTATTTTTCCAGCGAAAAGTGGTTTTATAGGTCGCTGTCCCCGAATAATAACGTATCTGTTCGTCCGATTCTTGGCTCCAGTCGAAAAGTTCTTTTCGTGTGAGCGTTTTTTTGTTAGCTGCAAAAGTTATAGTATATTCCTTTGCCTCCAAAGCTATGTTTAAAGAGGCTTTGGCGGTGTCTTTTTTCTCCTTTTGCAGTTGGAGAGAGGACTCTCCATAGCCTTCATCTACTCCCTCCGCAGGATATACGATGAATACGGACTCGTTAGGAGCCAATGTGAGAGTAACTTCCGTCCGGTTTCCGTTGATACGATAAGAAGGATGAATATTCATCTCACCCGTCACCGGATTCCAACATTCCGGTTTCTTACCGTTAATACGCATACTTGCAGTAAACGTGCGTGTTTCGTTCTTTTGGTTGGCTACGAAATAGAGTTCGCCAAGTTCGCCACAACGATGCGTCCAGGCAATATCTTCTGGCACAATCATGTCACGTTCCAGACCATACACGGAAAAATCTTCTTCTGTATATGGTAAAGAAGGAACCAAAATGCCAGCTTCTTTTAATTCATTGATTTTCTTCTGCACTTCCGATGACAATACAGGTTCGGGATTCATAGGACGCGAAAGAGGCAGTACCAACACTTTATAACTTGCTCCACCCGGCAACGTTATTCGTCCGTTTTCGGCTTTCGCCAAACGAAGGATTGCATCTTTATTAAAACTATCGTATGCATATCCACGAAGCGGATTCACCCATTTCTCCGGATCAGCCATGTTGGCTGAATGAGTAACACCTATCGGGCGTACACGTAAAGGCTGTCCCTCATTGGCCAGACGGATGCGTTCACTTTCCACTCGTTCCGCACCGAAGATTCCCGGCAGAGAGGGAACCAATCGTTCCGGTAATATCGAACGCCTCGGCACTTCTTCACCTGTAAAGACTGCGATGTCTGTTACCGGATGCCCATATTGCAATAACGACTGACAACGGGTAGCATATTCGGAAAAGGCTTTTGCCCCTTTATCCCACCAGGTCTGATCCCGTTGGAAGAAAAGTCCGATGCCATCCAATGTCATGCCGGGCTTGCGGTCCAGCCAGGGATTATGTACATATACATGGTAGAAAAGGCGGTTGATTCCTAATGCGTAATTACGATCCAACAAGGCTTTCAACATTCCGGGGGATTCATCCCACGTGCCACGCACTTCGGTGAATCCTTCAGCCTGAATTATATTCTTTCCGTAGATATGTGCTCCGCTAATAGCGTCGAGCATATCATTCGGTTTGTCATGTGTGGGACTGTTCAACCAAAATTCACCCATCGGAAGATCTACTTTTTGATAATGTAGTAGACCATCGCTTACCATCGTCGGAGCTACACATTCTGCCGAGAACTGGCAATCATATTCTTTCGCACAGTCCGCCAATACCTGATAGAACACATCTACGACGAGTTCTGATATGGTAGTACGTACGTCTCGCAGAATCTTTTCACTTTGTTCGACACTTTCCATCGGAATACCTGCCAATAGAGGTAGATAAGGCATCAAATCGTAGCCACGACGTTTCTGAAATTCAATAGCGAAACGTTTATTCCAGTTTTGGCTGCCACATTCCCAACTGTCGACATGCATATATTTCAGTACGCGACGAGCTATTTCGGGATTAGTCTTTGTAAATGCCTGCGCAAACCAGTTATCGAATTGCTTCCGTACCGTTTTCGGGTTAAACTTATCACATTCCAATCCTTTTCCACCTCCCGCTGTCGCATTGGTATGCCCGGTAGCTGTATGTCCCATGCGAAGTAATTTCCATTTTCCTTTGGGGAGAGTGGCGGTCAATGTTTTTCCATTCGAATGACCGGTATATTGCTTTGTTAGATTGATGACTTGTGAAAGTGAATAGCAATCCTGTTTCCCGACTTCCTCTTCTTTAGTCGCTTGAGCAACACGCCATACCAGTCCGGCTTTTCCTTCCCATTGGTTCAGACGGGCTTCCCGGTGCAGGCGTAATTCTTTTATTTTCAGATTGGGCTTCCATTTGGCAGCATCCATATCTTCACTTCCCGGTTCGCTTCCTTCAGGAGTCCAGTAGAAACGGAAGAAACGGGCAGTAGTCGGAGGAATACTATGAGTTGAGTTCTCATCCGTATTCTGCCATCCCTGACGGGCAGGGACCAACTGCTTAACCAAACGATAATTCACTCCGTCGTCACTGGCCATTACTTTCAAGCGGTGTGCCTGATAATTATTACCATTTAAAACGATTTCGATGTTCCGGCAAGTGAAAGGTTGTTCGTATTCATACTGGATATAGCATGGATAGGATGAACGGATCACTCCCGCCGCGTCCATATTCACTGTTTGAGCAGCTTTTACGTTTCCTGTCGTGGCTAGATTGACACAGGTAATTTTTGCCTGCATCTCGTCCGCTGCGTCTTCTACCGGCAAAGCGAATAATGCAATATCTTCATAATAATTTTCATAGGCTTCCGGTTGTGGCAAGCGAATAGCCATCAACTTTCCTCCGTTTACAATCGTATCGCTCCAAACCACTTTCTGCATAGATTCTTCGGGAGTAATCCAGGGACCTCCCGCCAATGCAAAACCATCACAAATGTGCATTCCCAATTTCAGCCCCAAACGATCTGCTTCTTCCATGCTGAAACGCACCATCTCCCACCATTCGGGAGTTAGCTGCTGCGCTTTGCCATTGTACTGGGCACCTTCATGAATACCTTTAATCGGCATCAGGTAAGTACCTCCCAATCCGGCATGTTTCATTGCCTCCAAATCGGCTGTAATGCCTTCTTTAGACACGGCACCATACATCCAATACCAAAAGGTCCAGGGTTTTGCTTCATCGGAAGGACTTAAGAATTGATCGCGAAGCGAGCGTGTTTGCTGTGCATCGGCAGGGCATACGGCTGTCCATGCTAATAGAGAAAGTGCAAATATTCGTTGTTTCAGTCGGCTTTTCATTCCAGTCTATATTTTTACTTATAGATAAGACGAAAAACATTCTGTTTTGTACTCACTGTATTTTCCTGACTCAAATTAAATTAAGCTATTTAATTTGTCAGATAGAATTAAAACGATAGTTTATCTATCTCTTCTGTAATAGTTCTTCAAACACTTCAAATACCCTTGAATATGAAGTGTGCGGATTGTTTATATCAATGGAGATGCTACGTGCATGATTTATGGCAGATTCTAGCTTTTCTTTGAGTTGGAGATATAAGTTGTTCTTTGAAAAATACTCAATGCTTTTTTCGTACTTTTCAAGACGACCATTCTTTTTCAACTCTGTAATTACTTCGTTACAGTTACGAAACTGCCGGTCGGTAAAGACAAAGTGTAATAATAGCCAAAATTCAAAGGGAGGATTACTCTCTATGAAATAAATCTCATTTTTGTATGCCTTGATGCATGATGACTTCTCTTTATCATAGGCTTGTTTACGTACATTATCAGCATTGATATAATCCATATCAATCAAGCAAAAAACGACATCAAACTCTTTCGCTAATAGCGATTGAGCTTTCGTTATGATATCACTGTAGTCAGGATGTTTGGGTTTATCAGGTTTTAGGGTAACATTGAACTTCTTCAATAAGTCTTTTTCAACATTACGAAATCCATCAAAATAGAAAAACTCTGTGATTCCTTCACCGATAATCGCATAAGATTTCCGAATTTCTTTTATTCTTTTTTCGCGTGCCATACTTATCGTTTTTTAGAAATAAAAATACCGCCCAGCGTTGGTTTGGCGCCAAATTTCCCTGCATTATATGCATTGAGAAACGAAACGCCATTGCGGATATTGAAGTCATCAAGTGAAAACAGGTCTGTTGAACCATCATCCTTTTTTTCTGTAAACCAGACTACATCTTTACGTAAATCCTCGGTGTCTAATGATTGAAGATTATGCGTACTGAAAATCAGCTGCGAATAAGTCGAATTAACCAAAAATAAGTTGATGAAATGGGCAAATAAATCCGGATGCAGCGAATTCTCAAGTTCATCAACAGGTATGATAGCATTTCTTTCAAGCAATATATTCAGAATAGTTCCCAAACCATAATAGCGCATTGTTCCTGCTGATTCAAGTATATCAGGCAGGTAATGAACAGAAGATGTTCCATTGGCTACAATCGTATGTTCAAATATCAAATCCGTATCTTTTTTATTTTTCTCATTTTGTTGAACATCAAAACCGGATATATTAAAATCTGCACGGTGCAGTAAATCTAATAAAAAGGATTTATTCTCCTTCTCTGCTTCCATTTCTCCTGTTGTCCATGTTTTCAAATCCGTTTGGGGCAAGAGTATAGGCAACCACTGCTTCAAGAAATAGTTATAGACACGTTCTAATTCAGGAAACATAAAGTTAGCTGTAGCATAAGCTGAAACAACACTCATATTACTAAGCGTATTTACCTGCAACTTTTCCTGCTCGGCCACATTGAGTTTGACTTTGCTTCCTAATCGGATATGAGTGATTCCATTAATGGTCTCTCGGGAGAAAATTTCGGCTGGTTGCTTACCGGGATAATATTTAAGTGTTTCTTTTAGGACAGCACTATTATCTACTTCAAGATAATAGAGATGCTTCATATTGTTTACAAAAAAAGTCAATTCAAATACTCCACATTCTTTCTTTGTCGTATCATCCAAGAGAAACGGAGTAAACCCGATAGGTTGCATCTTGTTTATCTTAGGAGAAATGGCTATTTTTCGTATGAAGTCAAGTGCTAGCAACACGTTAGTCTTTCCTGAAGCATTAGCTCCATAGAGGATACCGAGTTTTAATACTTTCGTATCGTTGATAGTGGTACAGTAATATTCTTCTGAAACCTTATCTGCAGAGGCTTCAAAACTTAATATCTGCCAATCCTTAGCTGATCTGAAATTTCTAAATTTAAACTCTAAAATCATACTCCAATATATTAAAAATGCGACTATTTTGCAAATATAGCATTTTAAGCTATTTATTCCACATTTTAATCTATTCTTTTTTTAGCTATAAAAAAAGGTGCACCTCCTTTCCTACTCTCGGAAGAAGGTGCACCACACAAACAAAACAAACAATAGACGACCTTCACAGGCGGTATTTCATATATAACTCAACTAATTATAACTCAAATTCATTTTTAACGTAAATTCTCTCCCTGTATTCAGACGGAGTCATACCGGTATGTTCACGAAAGAATCTTGTCATAACAGAGTTCGACTGGAAGTTCGTGCGTGAGGCCACTTCTTTTATTTCAAGGTCAGAATCCCGTAAAAGAGCCTTTATTTCAAGAAGGGAGTAATCTATAATCCAGTCTTTTGCCGAACGACCGCTCATATCTGTAATTACCATTGTAAGATGCTTGGCGGACACACACATCTTTTTCGCATAAAACGCAACATCCCGACTTACGGTATGAAATTCGATCACCAAACAAAAAAAGTCGAATAAAAGTTTTTCCTTACGGGTGTATTTTACTAATTCGGCAGCTTTCGGATTTCTTTTATAAGACACATATATATCCCAGTAGAAAACACGTAATAACTGCATGATAGACTCCCGTCTGAATAAGTTGCGGGGCAAGTTGATACGAAAAATCAAAATATTGCAAAAGTGAATGAAACGTTGGCACTCTTCATCGTATAGCGGAGTACTGAAATTTTTCCGCATATAGAAAAAGAAATCAAGCGTAGGTATACATATCCCGCTTATTGTATCCATAAACAGGCTTTTGGGTACTTTTAGAAACGTCATTGAAAAGTCACTGCTAATCTCCGTGACAGAAGCCAGCTGAAAAGGGAAAATGACTACCAGATCATTGGAAACAATCCGTCGTTTGTTACCAAAAACATTGAATAACGCACTTCCTCCCGTGCATATCCCATTTATCCCTTCTTCAAGATACATAGGATTTTCATCAAGAGGTAAATCGTCAATTTTAGTATAGACGTTAAACTCTTCTGTTTCCAATATATTATCGAATACTTTATCCTGCTTATATGGCTGGTTCTTTTCCATGGACTGCTATTTATCAATTATGTTGTTTGCCGTTATTTTTATCATACGGATGTCAGTCGTGCCATTTCGATTGAGCAAACTGTACCACCAAAGATATGGGAAAGATGTATAAAAAACTTTCCTTATCTTTCATCAAAATCATCAGTGCCAGGAAATATTCACCTTCATTAATATCAGGAACTGTCATATAAATCTTATCGTCTGAATATTTATGGATATCTTCACATTCTATCAACATTCTGTCATTGACGGAAGAGACAAGATATAGATTGGTACTTTCCCATGTCAGCATATCCAGGTTCTGTCCGGTGATAACAATGGGAGCTTCCGGTGTAATGTTCCCATTACGCCTTTCATTTGAAGGATCATATATTTCTTTGATGACAGGAAACGGCGCTCCTTCAATCATTAATATTTCGGCTTTTATCGTTTTCATTTTGTATGATAATAAGTTACAGGCAATGATTTTGTCTCGATTCATTTTAATGGAATATCTCGAATACAGCGGAGATAAAGAGCATTACCCTTAGAAATAAGACCTGATGTATATTTCACAGTTGTAGGATAAAATTTTATAGACCATGCCGTCCCGCTGCTATTATTTTCTGTTGCCAACCAATAAGCTGTCCCCTTACTATCATTTGACGAAACGTCAAATGGCTGGAAATCGGTCCCTTTGCTTCCGGTTGCTTCTAATCCCTTATAAAAAATCATAATCAAGCTTCCTTCCCGTAATGTAGGTACCCGCCATGTTCCAGGTTCGTCTTTTCCATTCTTTCCACGATACATTGCGCATCCGTTGTGAAATCATTTGTGTTTGCTGTAGCGAGATAACCGTTTGCTGTAGCCCACTTCATTGTTGCCTCTCCCTTATTGTGTCCATCACCATCATTTCCATCGCTATATACAATATCTGGAGAAATGATAAAGTATTCTGATACTTTCCAGACAGTCTTTATTTTTGAATCATTTTCACTACCAGAATGTCGTGTAATCCGTTTTACAAAAACATTTTTACCGTCAACTTGAATGGGATTAGTATTCATGCCGTCTTGGGTGTACTCAAATAATTGAATAGTTTTATAAAAATCAGGGTTCTCACTTCTATTTTCCACCCTGTTTGCCGATAGCTCTTTCGATTTAATGGCTGCATACTTAATTCCCGCTTCCTCATATATTTCTATTTTTTGAGAATACCCTTTTAGCAGGATAAAAAGAGATACGAAGATTATGATTGTTATTCTTTTCATTTTGTTCATTATTTATTTTTTCGTTCATGTTATCATTAATTAATATCAAATGAGATATCTATATCCCTGACACATCTTGAAGAAGTTGTGTTCGCTTTCGTATAAGAATTTACCCCATAAAACCATCTTTTAACCTGATTATTTCCGTCTTCTGTTGTTGCAGCACCAGGAAAGTTATCATTATTTAAAATGCTACCTAGATACATACCGATCATTTGATTGGAGGCCGGGAAATACCATTCCATCTCCTCTTCATCTATTTGCCCGTTTCCATTTTTATCCCTATTTTTGTCATAACAAATTCTCGCTGAAAAGGAAGCGGCCGGATATTGATATTGATAGAGCAATATATATCCAGATGCATCTCTCTGCGGAGTAGCTATTTTTGCGTTATTCCAGGTAAGATTCTTAATATTTTCAGCTAGATTTCTTGTTGCCCCTTTTCCGTAATCCATATTATCGGTTCCGTATGAGTAGGCAGCTGTTTCAACATTATCATAACCATATTGTATTACCCCCATAGTTATGTCTTCTAAATAGCGTGCACTGCGCGCAGATAACCTGTCGTGCACTAGCCCCATCGTATAGTTCCCCTCTGCATCTTTCTCTCCTCCGAAACGTCCGGCATATACAGCAGGGCGCTGATCCATCCTGAATATATGATAAGCTTGTACCGCTTCTCCTCCCTCACCTTCAGTTGTGGTAGTTACCTTAATATATAGGGAACGCTTTCCATCCTTATCGTTTTCACCAGGATTGACTAATTTGCCGTTTTCATCATAAATGTATTCATCATTGTAAAGGTAAAACTTTACTTGTGTAGGAAGTATAGTATTCGCCTTAATAAATGTAGCCAGTGGCTCATCAGTATTGTTGAACGCATCAGTATAGTTAGATGAAGAAGACAGATGAAGCCAACTCTTATCTGAAGAGACTTTTTGGGTACAGAGATTATCCGTATATATCTCAACTTCTACTTTCCGTCCTTGAGTCTGTATGACCATGGGACGTACGTCGTAGGCTGCATCAAAGTCATAGTTTGCACCTGCTTTGTTGTATTTAGTATAATCAAATTTTGCTCCTCCACCAGTGTTTGTATTCTGAGTGGCATGAAACTCCAAATACTGACTGGCGGTGTAAGTTCTAATTCGTTCATCATTTTTTGCCGAGTTTATGTCTGCATTTATGGTAGTACGTAGATTATAAAAATGGTTAGGCTCCACGTCGAAGTTATTGGTATTGTTATTGCCAACATACATTTGGTAAATTGCATATTCGCCAGTCGCTGACGCAATTATCGGGTATGCCCATGCCTCAATCTGCGTACCCAATGGCGGAGCATCACCTGAAGTTTTTTTATCAACTATTTTATAATAACGTTGATTTTCACTAAGAATACTTTCTATCGTCCCTTGGCAATTCTGTGCGACGTACCAAGTTGCTGAATAGAAATTATTGGAATCGGGTCCTTCAAAATCAATCGTTTCAAGTGTAGCATAAGTGTCCTCGGTGGTATTTTTTGGAAGGTTGGCAAGTCGAATCGTACTATTGACATTTAATAATTTCAGTCCTTGTAATTGATAATTTTCCACTTCAAATTTATAGTGTAATGTAATGCGTGCCATTAACCTTCTGATTTCGATGCCTCCAACAAAACCGACAGGTTTGTTATATTCCACTAAACCACGCTTACCATCATCAACGTTTACGACAGTGACTCCCGAAACTTCTCCGGCAAATGGTACCTCGTCATCAGCGGTGATAAGTGATTGGGTATGTCCTTCAATATTAGTTAAATATTTAAAATTCCATTTTTTAAGATCGTCAAGCGTTTCCACCTCACTCATATCATAGTCCAGTTTAGGGCCCAATACAAGCAGATATAATGTCTGATTATCTGCCACTACCAAGGGAACATCTATAGTCGCCATGTCATTAATAGCTGTCTCTACATCACTTAGTTTGTGAGGTTTCCCGTTAATAGAACCATTCTCATGAAACTGGAAAAGCCAAAGATTATGTAATGAGGTTGTACCATCGGACACCCGGGTAGTGGAATTCGTTGCATATTCCTCTTGCTCTTCTTCTAAAATCACCGTAAACGGAGAACCGGTATTGGTTTGGTTTCTAAAAAATGACTTGGTCGCTGCATACTCACCTGCGGATATTGGCTTTACGGCAGGGGGAAGACTGACATTTAGGCTGACCATCACCACTTTGTCGATAACATTCCCTGAACTGAACTCATCCAGTTTATCTTTTGTACAGCCTACGATTATCAATGAAAACAAGGTAGCGCAAACTGTTCGGAAACTCATATTATATTTTATTTTCATTGTCATATTATATATTTGTCATCATACTTTCACTTCAATTCTCATTATTGAATAATACTGTCCCATCTTGTTCAATTTTGGGACTGCCGAGCGAAATCGTTAATCCGCTTTCATATCTTAAATATATGTTTCCTACAAGTTCAATACTACTTGGACTATTGTTTTCCGGAATGGTTATATCAACATTATAGCTATATTTATTCGGTTCGATATCTATTTCAGTACTTGTACATCTTAGTATATTTCCATAAGCAATTTGCAAATACAACTTTCCGGCAGGCAAGGTTACGTCCGTAGGAGTAATGTCAATAGCCGTAGTATAAGAGTGTCCCCCTTGCGGTATATTACCTATGCTACTTAATCCCGTCTTTGCACGTAGAATATATCCGCTTTGCGAAACTGTGAGCATTTTAGTCTCTGTCTTTCCGTCCAACCCAATGCCCTCCACTTTCACTCTGAATGAACGAGATGAAGTGCTTTCTTTACGTTTGACGTATATAGGAATGTTTTGACTGTTACTACCATGAGTTGTATGTGTAGTTTTTCCGGACGCAAATGAGAAATCGTTAAATTCTGTAGCTGTTCCTACATATATTCCATCTGTGACAAGTGTTGCTGTCCAGTAAGGAATATTTGATATAATACCGAAACTGGAATTTTCGCCTGTTTCGGTTCCTTGATAAGTTGGACTACTGATAACACCTATCTCCAGTTGGCTTTTAGGTATCACATTGCGCACGCAACGGATCATATACGCATTTTGCCTGTTCATATTTTCTCTAAGTTCTGAACTTTGCGGATCTCCTCCGGAAAAGTAGAATACAGTGGCATTGCTATCCCAATACCATCCATTAGAACAGTCTCCTCGCGATATACCATCCGTATCCCTATACCTGTTATGTGGAGAAAACAGCCAATGGAATGAAGGGTAACCATGTGAATTATTTTCATTATCTGCTGCCGACTTCAATATTTGATTTTCAGTCGGGGTAGCCATGTGCCATTGCTTATTATCTACAATCCCCAAAGTCTTGATTTGGGATTCGGACAGTCCGGCAAGTTTGCAAGGATCTCCCTTCCCAACTGCTATTTGGGCGGCGGTATTATTTGCAGGTATTTTATCCGTGTCCAAATAAGGGATATCCGCCCATTTCGTGATACTTGAGGGAGCGTATGAGCCCGGATACCAAAGTACATCGTTTAACATATCGGTATTGGCAGGTGGGCTGAACCCCGTACCTGCATCCGGAGAACTGATAGCTATCAGACTGCCGTATTTGAACAAGACATCCTTATATCCCGTCTCCGAATGATATGCTTTCAGTATACCCGAATAAACACTAAAATCATTCCATATATTTACATTTCTGGATGTATCGGCAACCGCGTCATAATCTGCCGCTTTATCACTCACAATGACCAGCCCGTCGATAGGTTTCCAGTTGATGGTAATATCATGTTCCTCCATTGCCACTATTTCCGCATATAACCCCATAGCACCCATACCGGTAATGGTGGCGTATATCTGATAATGGTGGTTTCGTGTCAGATTATGGTTCCCAGGGGGATTCTGACCGATATTCAGTAGATAGATACAGTTCAATACTTGCGTACCTCCGTTTTTAAGCACGCATTGCGCGTCGATTTTAAGATAGGTTGCGTGTGATGCATTTTGAGGGTCGGACAATATATGTTCGGGAATATAGGTAGCGGGAGTTGTTATACAATCCACTCCGTCTTGTATGGTGTAATTATTTCCATCTATTGTATATGTACCATTTTTATCGAGTTCGCCTGTTCCCGGGATAGTAAGGTCATCCGACCAAATATCTTCCGTATATGCCTGCCCTTCTCCTATAGGAGTGGCGACCGGCATACGACATACTTTAACATTCAGTTTGGTTACTTTAAAATCCTCATTCTCACTAGCGATATTTTTAATTGCCATAAAGCTGATGCGGGATACCATACGGTTTACCTTAACCGGCAGTTCCGTCATTGTAATATTATTGATTGTAACTTTAGCATTTGTTCCGTCGCTGCGGGATTCCACATAGGCATGTATCACATTTCCATACATGGGTGGAGGAGCAACGATACCTACGGCAGAGAATGTTACTTTTTCTATTTCATTTTCCAGTGTAATAGCAGCGAGCTTTTTGGCAAGCTCCGATGTTTCATTGCAGATGATATAAATGTTGTTATATCCCCGTGCCGCTCTTATAGAAGCGGTGTATGTGCCATCGATTATGGAAACATCAGAAACGCTGTTGTATACCAGCTCGTTCTTGTCATTAAATACAATTGCACGTACGGAATTTATGGCTTCATCTTCGTTGGTGGTAGCATTGCGCGTCCCCATTTTAATACTCATCGGTATCTTTTCTCCTTCGTAAATACGTGCGCCTGTTACTTCGTTCTCTTTTGTACAAGAGTAAGTAAACAGGGCAAACATTGTCAAAAGCAGGACATTTGCCGAAAATTTTATGTTGATAGTTATATTCATCCTTAATCGTGCCATAATTCCGTTTCAAAAAACGATTTACATATCTGTTGGTTGGAACCAGTAGGTCCAATTATTGATGGTTATACTCAATGCAATGTAGCCATTCTCTTCCTTATCTCCGATTCGAATGTTGATATCCCATTCGTATCTGCGGTCGAGGTATTCTTGATCGCCCATCATTTCCGGTTTGCTCATCAACAGGTAGTCAATAAGGTTTATAGTTGTTTTTCCTCCGATATCTATTGTTTTTCCTGACGCTTTTTCGGTGATAGAAAAAGTCGTGTCAGCATCCTTAATAAACCTAAGAGTATGAAGGCGGGTTTGTAGGGCGGTCTTACTGTCTTCCTCTTCAACTGAACAAGGATGGTAAATTATATTCTTGCTGTTCTCACCTACATTATTTTTATAGTCATAAAAATTGTTTGCAGTTATTAGTTGTATGTCATATTTTGAAGCATCCACCGGATTATTTCCTCGCATAATGCCTATCGTTATATCATTAGTATTGCGCACCAAGCTGACGTTTTCCGTATTACTGATATTTTCCGAAGAAAACATTAATAGAGGACCGCTATGCCATAATGCATCAAGATGGTTGTTACTTGTGTTGTTTTCCGGCTCATATTTCAGCGTTAATTTATTTATTGGATCACCTGTATCCATTGTCGGAAGCTGATAGAATTTATCCGTTTTTCCAGCCCATACAACAGCTGTACAGCCTTTCAAACGATAGGGTATCAGCATACGATAGTCCGGACTTTTTAGCGAATGGCCATTATCAGTAAGTGTCTGTATATATTTTCCTTGCGTATCGAACACGAAAACCTTTACTTCTTCCACCTGTTCGGCGAACCAATCTTCATTTGCCATATTATAGTCATATCGGAATTTTAGAAAGAGGTCACATTGATCGAGGTCGTTATGAAGGACATCGCAACCGGTAATCCCTGCCACCATCAAAGCGGCAAGGATTATTTTGTATTTCTTTATGTGTCTTTTAATTCTCATTTATCAATGCAAATCAACACCTTGTGTCCAGTAAGTCCATGGATTGATAGTGATTTTTACAGAAAGGTAAGCATCTGATTCGTCATCATCAGTTCTCGGAGGTGTAGGATTTTCAGGATCAGACGGATCGGGAATCCACGGTGTTCCGGGACCGCTCACACTCTGAAGGTCAAGGTGATACCAGTTATTGCGCACTACTCCGTATCGGCCTAAAGCCATCTTTTCGGTTACATTCTGATCGTGACGGATCAGGACATCGTAATAGCAAACAGATTCATGATAGTAACGCACGGCACAAAAACGTCCGATGATACCGGTTTTCGCAGTAAGTCCGTTCGCTTGAAGGTTTGTAATAAAATTGTCTATAGTGCTTTGATCGGCATCTCCAGCCACGAGCTTTGCTTTCTTTAAGAATATAGGTAAGTCTGTTTTTAGTCCGCCACTAGGAGTGTTTTTATATTCAGTTTTAAGCTGTTCTAATGTATAATAGTTTCCTTTCCAAGAAAAATAGCTACTATTTTCAGTCAAACTATTAGGAGTGTACTGTGCCTTTACTACCACCTTGGTAGTGAATCCTAATTGCTGTGCCTTAGCTTCCATTGTATTTTCAAGACAATACAGACTTGTTCCCTTACTCTGTGCAACAGCAGGCATCTCCTCACTTTCGCTATCTATATTTTTTAGATAATTGAAAGCTGCATCCATATTAGTTTCCATAGTACTATTATCACTAATATCAGGTTGTTCGCTCTTTAAATAGTTCTTATCCCGACGATAAACCGCTCCAGGCGTGGCATTATCGTAAGTGATAAGTTCGCTATACAGTTTCACACTTTTATTGGTAACGCTTAATTCCCAACCGCCAAAAGTAAATTTGGCACCGTCAGGTTTTGTAGAAAAAGGATTTTTAACCGCAAGTTCTACTTTTGCACTCAATCGATCCACAGAGATTTCTGCAGGATGGTCTTTTGCTTCTTTTTTTGCCGCATCTATTTTGTCTTGGGTATATCCATCCGGCTTATGCACCGTTACTCCCATCAATGCTCCTTCTATGCCAGCTCCTTCGCCTGCACTCGCCATCATGAAATTATCATTGGTAGCGATGTTGGCAATAACTGCTTCAATAGCAGTGTTAATTGCAGACCAAGGTTTACCTTTTACAGCATCCGCAGTTAAATTCCACCCTTTGCTCCCGTCGGTGTAAGGATTGATAACCACAAATACTTTTTTTGTTTTCTCTGGTACTAATTTTGCATCGCTAGCTACAGCTTCCGGGGTCCCTGTTCCACCGGATTCTCCTCCGCTATTCCCAACGGTCAAACCATCAAAATCAGCCACATCAAGGCACACATCATCCTCGTCAAATAATAAAACTTTGACGGCCTCTGCTTTACTTTCCCCAGAACTTCCCGGTTTTTCTTCTACATTCACTGCTCTTGAAGTAGCTGTGTGACTTTGCAGCGAAAGCGACAGATACGCTTTGCCATCCAGTTCACCACCCGGAATATTCCCTTCCCGGGCATCTTCACTACTACAGCCGGCAAATATAAAAACTGCCAATGTAGATAATAGAAAACTTCTTGTTTTCATCATTGTTAAATGTTTAAATGTTGTAAATAAAAAGATAATTATAATATATAAAAAAATCAATGATCTAGTTTGCTCATCAATTCGATATTCTCTTCTTTTTTGGCTAATTCTTCCAGATTGAGAGATGCTTGTTTCAATCCGGATTCAGCAGCCTTATTTAGATGTAACTTTGCTTGTTCATAGTCACCTCTTAGCAGATGTAATACTCCCACGGCATTTTCATATTCCGGTGTGGAAGTCTCCGCCCTCTTTAAATATTTTTCGGCCAAAAGAGTGTCTTTACGTGAAAGTGCAGCCGAAGCGGCATTCAGATTGGCAATCTTATCATCAGGAAAGACACTAATGGCTGTTTCAAATAATTCAATAAACTCCGGTGAACCATTTTTGTAAGTTAGAGCAACCAAATAAATTTCATTCAGGCTCAAATTTTGTGGCCGACTATGAATCAGCACTTTTGCTTGTTCTATATTAAAATTCTGAACATCGTACTCTATTTTACAGATTGCTTTACGCAGATGTGGGTAATACTCACGTAACATAAACCGATAAGGATTGCCATGTTTATATAACATCAACGATTTCTTGCGACTGGTATTCGTTCGGTAGTTTATTTCAACTGGTATGTGATCTATAATATGAAGAATTCCATCCTTTTCTGCCATGTCAGACCCTGCAACCATTTTACGTAGTCCTTCCCAGTTTTCGCCACCATATTCCACCTTATATAATTCCTCGGAGAAAGGGAAACGAGGGAGAAGGTAATTAACAAGTGCCTTTGCACGTCCTTCGGAAAGCTGTTTGTTAAAAAGGACAGAACCCTCCGGTGAAGCATAACCAATGACTGATATTCCACGAATGGTAATGGCTGTATCATTTTTCACTTCGGCAAGCATGGAGGATATCTTTTTTAGTTCAGTCGGATTATTCATATAGTCCGGTTTAATGTCGGTTTTTGATACGACAAAGTCCAGAAATGCTTCACATGACATCTCACGACTTTTGACTGGTTCAACTTTTGGCTGTACGTAACTAATATGTGGAGTGATTTGATAAGGGACGGGAAGTTTCTCCAAAGTAACAGTACTAAAAAGAGGAATAGCTGATAGTAACCTGCCTGGCCTGCAACAGCCCATCACTTCTTTCTTTACATTCAGATATGCATCCTTCATCCATGGCTCGAATGGAATTGTCAACGAGTACCGAATCTGTTCTTTTCCAGTCATTCCATACCCTTTTAATATGGAGTATGGAGCTTCTGACTGGTAAAAAGCACGTTCCTGCGTATTCATCAAAGCAAGTTTACGTTTCAGATTCTGATAGTTCTTACGACCTTTAATGGATATTTCCGGCAATTCCATCTGATGGTTTGCAGCAATCAATACTGGTATCAGTTCTATAGAATGATTGGAGCTGACTTGTATATTATCAAAGTTGTAAAGTATTTGAATATGTAATGAATCTCCCGCTTGCTGTAGTTCAAGAGCTGTTGGCTGTATAATTCCTGTATACCATTTCTTGGGATTTTCTTCTCCGTATGATAAAGAAGAAATGGTTAGGAATATGATTAACAGGTATAGGAATGATCTTAATTTTGTCATGGTTGTATTATTTTATAAGAAATATAAGTGAGATTGCAGCTTTAGTTGGTCCAAAATAATTGCGGTTTTCTGTTCCGACCTTTTCACCACAAGTCTTACACCGGAACTTGTCATAATGTAGCCGCACATATCCTGCACCTATATTTGCTTCAAGGCTCCAACGATTACTAAGAAGGAAGTGATAACCATACGAGATGCCTCCTCCTGCTCCCCATCCTTCATATCGGTAATGGCTGGAATTGTCCCCGAATAAAAGTGGCAAGTGATGACCTGCTATGTTATATTGTGTTCCTATTATATGTATTCCCCAAAAATGTCCGCTAAATCTTTCACATGTCCAATAACGATATTCCATTGTACCGAGCCAGTGCACCAGTTTTTTATTTGAAGATGCTTTATTGGGTGTAAACCAGTTAAGTCCAGCGCCAAGTTCTATTGTAGTGCGTGGAGAAAGTCCCCACTCTACTCCCAAGTTAGGAGTACCTGAATATGCACCGTAGAACAGGTTTGTTTTTACTGCTACCTTTTGGGCCGAACATTTTAAAATGCTTCCCCAACATATCAAAAGTAGAATTGCTATATATTGTATTTTCATCAGATGCGTATATTGAATATTTTGCTTTTGCTTGCGTTAATAAATAATTATCGAATGCGAAATTACAAAATAAATATATATTAAAGTAAAACGTTCTGAAATTGCACATGGATTCCGAAATTTCGTCCAAAATAGTTCTATAAATCACTAAAATGAGGGTTAGATAACTATAAAAAGGCCTTATCGGATAAACATTGTTAAATTATTATCCAACTTATTCAATTATCTTTTGTGACATACTAAACGTTTATACACGCGCAAAACAAACGATGTGTAAGGGTGGTTATTTATATTTACATATTACTTGTGGTATTTCAACTATGCGTTTTGAAAGATCAGAATATTACAGCTAGTTTTGTTCCCGGATTTTAAGGAACCATCCGTTTCTTTAAAAGGAACAAGGCGTTCCTCGGTGAGAAACAGGTCGTTCCTTTAAAAGGAACGGCTCCTTGGTTTTAAACCAAAAAACAGTATCTATAATACACTGTATATCAATTTATTATAAAAAAAGAAGAATTCCGTCCCGATAACCATGGGAATATTCTCAATAAACCAAACGGAATTCACAGTCCAAGGGGTTGTATATACATACTTTTTTATTACAAACTTAAAAAAAAATCCCATGGTTACAGTTACAATTAATATCAAGCCATATTTGGCTGGATATATGTATGTCCGATATCGACAAAGTTTAGAACCCGATCCAGAGAACCAGTCTCATTCCTCCTCTCCTTCTTCTGCCAAACGACTTATCCCTATCCATCTCTCCCACATTACTCCAGTTTATCACTTCCTTCATCAACTATCTGTCCCTCATCCGCAAAATACTTCATGGAAAGAAATTGGAAATATTTGCTTTGTACTGCCCAAACCGCGTAATGGGAAGAATCCGGAAGTCTATAACTATATCGGAAACGATAGTGCATTGATTATAGAAAAGGAAATAGAAACGGAGATGAAAGCGGAATTATACTCTTTTCTATTGGATAATAAGTTTAATAAAGGAGTGATGTTTAAAAAGTCAATAGAACAATTCGTAGAGCACTACGAAATGGTAGGACTGGTACAGGAAGAAACGCTGATGAGGGCATTTCAAAGATGGAGGAAATTGGTGAAAGAAGAAAAAGCTATAATAAAAGTATATTGATTTTGATTTAATATTCCATAAGGAAACGTGATATACTATACTAATTAATTGCAAGAAAGAAGGAACTTTTCTATCTTTGCTAATACTAATCTTTTTCGCTAATGGATTAAGATAAGAAAGGAGAAAATAATATGACCCTCAAAGAAAAACAATTAGAGTTTATTATCTATTGTATAGAGAATACAGCTGAACGGTTAGGACGCTATAGTGCAGATGTATATAATAAACTAAAAGAATTAGGTGCTATAGACGGCTATATAAATGCTTTTTATGATACTTTGCATACCCAAGGCAAAGCCTACATAGTAGATTCTTTATTAGAATATATCTATCATCGTGATCCACAATGGTTACCGAAAGATTATCGTCCTTTTCAAGTTTCGACACAGCAAAAAGGAGATAAGTCATGTTAACTGTTTATCATGGTTCTACTTACCGTGTAGAACAACCTATCTTTTGTTACTTGCTGTCCTTTACAGCTTCCTCAATTCGAGATACAAATTGCGGATTGCTGGGACGTGCTGTAGTTCCGAAATCTACAATTTGCCCTTTTCTATTAATCAACAGATAATAGGGCATTCTATCTATTTTCCATTGTTTGCGAATTTTCTGTAAGTTCTCTTTTCCAAAATAATCAGATGCATAAATACATTCAATTCCCCGGTTTTTCAATGAATACTCATTCAGGCACTCTTCCCATTCTTCCTTGGGTTCACTTACACATATGGAATATATGACCAGGTCTTTGGTGGAATACTTACTCCGCAATTGTTTCAAAGGTTCCATTTCTGCCAGGCATGGTGGACACCACCTAGCCCAAAAATCGAAATAGATCACTTTCCCGTGATGCTTCTCAAGTATATTATAGACGGGTTCCATGTAAGGCATAGATGTTTTTAGCTTTGAGTTTTCGTGAAACTCACCATATAATAAATTGTTGGAAACTGGTTGCGGATTTTCCAGGTAAGATTTAGTCTGATTATATATCTGCATCACTTGTGCACGCAAATGCGGCATTTTTACAATCGAATCAAACTGTGTATGCCTCGTTGTTAAAGCAAGTGTATCATTTGCATTCAAAGAGCCAACTGCCATTTTTGTATATATATACTGGTTCAGTTCATTCTCTCCTACTGCCGACATTATCTCTTCTACAGATGGATTTTTTTTATCTTTGTATGTTATCCCATAAGCTATATAGCGTTCTACCTCATCAGCAATATCATATAAACGTGCCGAAAGAATCCCTTTATTATAAAGTTTATTGATTGCAGGCAGAAGTTTATGATACCGATCCATTTCTTTTCTTGTTTTAAACTGGCATTGGTTACCATAGAATAACAAAGCGTAATAATAGTCCTGTTTCAGTAACTCTTCAGTAAATAACGTAACATCGTCCATTGGCTTATACTTTGTCAGATACTCGTTTCTCCGCTCCAAACGAAAGTCATATTCCTTCTTTAATTCAGCCTCAAAATCCTTAATATTCAAATTCGGGTTTATACTATAATTCTGTATGTAATAGTAGGCGCTTTCTGTAAATGCCAGTATTTCTTGATTCAACTTTTCTGCATCACCTGTTACTTTGGGATGAAAAAGATCTTTGAAGTCTATTTCCACGTGTATGCTATCTCCCGGGTGGATATACAAATGTTCCGCATAATTGCGAATGGAAACTTCTCTTAATTTTGCATAAACCGGAAAGCGGAATGAAAATGAGCCATCTTCTTGTATGGGGGTGCGATATTGATTTTCCATTTTCCAAAAAAATGGAATGATGAGAGTTAATTCCTTTTCTTGAGGATAAAAATCCCGGTTCAACACTTTTCCTGTGATAACAGCTTCTTTAATATATTCTTTCGCTAACGAATAACTTTCTTCTGTCTGTACAGATGATTCGAATTGAGATTTTGTCCGGTCTTTTTGCCCGCATCCGGCTAATAACAAAGAGGTTATTATCAGAAAGGAATAATAGTGTTTCATCGTGCCTGAATATTAGAAAGTTTGCAAATCTAAATAAATAAGAGTTCTTGCTCCTAAATATATGAAATTAATTTTAGGGGCAAAAACTCTTGACAGACAATTCGTCTCAATTTTAAATCTTTTACAATATATACATTTAATTTGCGAGATAAACAGACAAAGCTATAACCAGCGCACAAACTTCTTGATATACCAGTTCTTCACGATCTGCGTCAAAATGCAATAAGAGAGCAAAATTCCAACCAGCCAGGGGAAATAGCTCAAAGGAAGAGCTGTCAATCCGATGGAACGCCCGAAAGCGGTGAAAGGAATAAGAATACCTATTGCCATGATTAAGAAGGTCAGTCCCATCACAGGCCATGTGGCACGGCTTTGTATGAACGGTATCTTGCGGGTACGTATCATGTGGACAATCAATGTCTGTGATAACAAACCTTCCACAAACCATCCGGTTTGAAACAGTGTCTGGTGTTCGGGGCTGTTGCAGCTAAATACGTACCACATGACCAGATACGTGATAATATCAAAGATAGAACTGATGGGACCTACATAAATCATAAAACGACTTAGATCGGACGCATCCCATTTACGGGGTTTCTTCAGGAACTCCGGGTCCATACGGTCAAAAGGAATGGTGGTCTGCGATATGTCATACAACAGGTTCTGGATCAATAGATGTATCGGCATCATGGGCAGAAACGGCAGGAATGCACTGGCAAACATCACACTGAACATATTCCCAAAATTGGAACTGGCAGTCATCTTTATGTACTTATTGATATTGCCGAATGTCTTTCTTCCTTCGAGCACTCCGTCTTCCAATACCATCAAATCTTTTTCCAACAAGATAATATCTGCGCTTTCTTTGGCTATATCCACAGCAGAATCGACTGATATACCAATGTCCGACTGACGTAATGCACCTGCATCATTGATTCCATCTCCCAAGAACCCTACCGTATTGCCTTGCTCCTGCAACAGAGAGATGATTTGCGTCTTTTGTAATGGAGTCAGTTTTGAGAATAAAGTGGTATCCTTTACCGCTTCTTTCAATGCTGTTTCGTCCATATTCTCTATTTCTATCCCGGTAAGAAAATGACTGGTATCAATTCCTACCTGTCGGGCAATCGCTTTCACTACGACATCATTATCTCCCGATAGAATTTTCACTGCTACTCCATGCGCATATAACTGTTCGATGGCTTCGGCAGCAGAAGGTTTCGGAGGATCAAGAAAAGCAAGATACCCAATCAGTACCATTTCTTTTTCATCTTCGATGGCGAAATTACAATCTTTCTCGATAAAACTTTTTTGGGAGACTGCCAATACCCTCATCCCCTGCTGATTCATATCTTCACTAATCATCTGTGCTTTGATTTTCAAGGCATCAGTCAAGGGATGAATCTGCCCGTTGAACTCGGCATAGGAACAGACATCGAGAACCTCTTCTACCGCTCCTTTGGTGATGATTTGCCGCTTTCCCTGCCTGTCTTCTATTACAACAGACATTCTTCTGCGCGTAAAGTCGAAAGGTATTTCATCCACTTTGGTATAGTCATCCTTCAGATGTTCCAGGCTCAAATCTCTTACATGGGAAAGAATCGCTTTATCCATCAGGTTCCTTAAACCGGTTTGGAAATAACTGTTAAAGTACGCATGACGAAGAATACGTTTACTGTTGTCGTCACTGCCATCTGCATTGATATATTTCTCCAATACGATTTTATCGCAGGTCAATGTACCGGTTTTGTCAGTGCAGAGTATGTCCATCGCTCCAAAATTCTGAATGGCATTGAGATTTTTTACGATTGTTTTCTTTTTGGACATGGCTATCGCTCCTTTGGAAAGGTTGGCAGTCACAATCATCGGTAACATTTCCGGGGTAAGACCAACCGCAACGGATATGGCGAAAATGAAAGCTTCAAACCAATCCCCTTTCGTAAAGCCATTCACGAAAAATACAAATGGAACCATAACCAGCATGAAGCGAATCAATAAAAAACTAACCTTGCTAATGCCTTTGTCAAAAGCTGTAGTGGCACGATGTCCGACCAGGCTTTTTGCAATAGTACCCAGATAGGTTTTGTTCCCCGTTTCAAAAACGATTCCTTTTGCCGCACCACTTATCACATTGGAACCCATATAGCAAATATTGTCCAATTCAATGACACTTCCTTTTCGGAACTGCTGTCCCCGTACTTCCGGAAACTTTTCTATCGGTTCGGACTCTCCTGTTAATGAAGCCTGGCTGATAAACAAGTCTTTAGAATCGATGATCCGAATATCAGCGGGAACCATGTCCCCAGCTGCCAAATACACGATATCCCCCGGGACGAGTTCCGTAATCTCGATCTCTTCTTCCTGTTCACCGGCACGTTTGGCAAGACATGTGTTTTTTACCATTTTCATTAAAGAATCCGTAGCCTCACTTGCTCGCCATTCCTGCCAAAAACGCAGGATAGCACTGAACAGCACCATGGATGAGATGATAATGACTCCCGTCCATTCCTGCTCTCCAGGATCAGCCATCAATACATCCAAAAATAAGGATATTATGGCGAGCCCGGTCAGAACGCCAATGAAAGGATTGATAAACGTTTTGATAAACAGGATAAACGGATTCTTTTTCTGTTCATGTACCACTTCGTTTCTTCCATAAATGGATTGTCGCTCCTGCACTTCTCCCTGTGTTAATCCAAGCTTGGTTGTCTGCAAGTATGAATAGATTGACTTACCGGGTTGTGTGGCAACCAAAAATACTTTCTCTGAATTGAATGTGTACTGTGGTGAACGCAGTTTTTTCTTCCATACCATAATCTCTAATTTTTTTTAGTTACTAACTGCATTTATTAATTCGATGCAAAAGTAAGGAGGACTTCACCGGGAAGCTGTTAGAGAATGATTAGAGTGGTATTAGAAAACGATTAGAATTTCTTAGATATGCGGGAGCTTCACCACAAAGGTAGTGCCCTCATCCTTATGGGAAGATACGGTAAGTTCGCCTTTGTGAAGGTGGATGATCTTTTGTGTCAAGGCCATACCTATACCATTTCCGGGAGCAATATTCTTGTTTTCTCCGCGATAAAACAGTGTAAACAGGTTTTCTTTATCCGTATCAGACATGCCTACACCGGTATCTGACAGGCGGATGATTGCCCATTGCTCCCAATAGGCTATCAAGACTGACGAAGTTCGGTTGGAAGAATATTTGCAGTTATTCTCTATTAAATTCACAAAAGCGGTAGTCAGCAAATAGCTATTCCCGATTACCGTCAACACATTATCTTCTTCGGCTTCCTGCTCAAATACTAATTCGATGTGATAATCTGGATGGGCTTTTAATACCAACTCTCTGGCGTCCAGCAACAGTTCGTCCAAACGGACTTCTTCCATCGTTATCTGTTCCGACTGATAGTCCGCTTTTGCCAAATTCAATAATCCGTCGATCAGGTTTACAATTCTGTGAGAATCCTGCAATGCATTGCCGATAGCTATCTGATATTGCTCGGAACTCCGTTCTTTCAATAAAGCTAAATCCAGTTCAGCTGTAAGGGCTGCCATGGGGGTACGCAATTCATGAGATACATTACTGACAAACATCTTCTGTGAATTGAAAGACTTTTCCAGGCGTTCCAGTAAAGCATTAAATGTCGTACTCAATTCTCCCAGTTCATCCTGTTCATTCTTTACGGGCAATCTTTTATCAATATGCGATGCCGTGATTTTCTCCGCTTCTTTCACGATGTTACGTATCGGTTTTAAAGTGCTTCGTGAAAGGATATATCCCACAACTACCAATACGCTCAATCCACCGATAAATAGGAGAATGAGCATGTTTCTTAGCGCATCCCGGTTGGCGTATCCATAACCGTCGTAGGCTGCGGCGGTAACCACATAGTCTTTGCCTTCAAACGGATATACCAGTCCTATGGCCTGATATTCGTCCACATAGAAATTGATGTTCTTCCGCTGCAAAATACGCTTTATCATTTCCGGAGTTTCTTTGACAATATCGTTTTGCAGAGCATCATGATATAATATTTTAAAATCTGTTGTATAGACGGCAACCTCTACTTCATTAATAAACTTCTGATTATTCAGGTAAATAGACTGCATGGTTTTGGCATCTACTTGATCCTTAAGGAATAAATGTGCTTTGGTTATAGCTTCACTTTGAAGATTACGAAAGAAAGCATTACTACGCGAATGTTCACTGACATAGTAGACAGCCATCACAAAAACAAAGAATACCGCAGCTGTAAGCCCTGCATATTGTAGAGTCAACGTTGTCCTGATCTTCATAATTTATCAGTCAGTATGAAACCCATTCCGGCTTTGGTATGAATAAGTTTCGGTTCAAAGTCCCTGTCTATCTTTTTGCGGAGATAGTTGATATATACATCTATGAAATTCGTTCCTGTATCAAAATGGGTGTTCCATACTTTTTCTGCTATTTCAACCCTGCTCAATACTCTTTCGGCATTTTCTACCATATATAACAGTAAGTTGTATTCTTTAGGAGAAAGTTTAATGGATATGCTGTTTCGTTCTACGTCTTTACGTTGAAGGTCAATACGCAAATCTGCATAGACAAGTTCCTGCGGCAATTCCTGTGCATTACCCGCCACACGTTTCAACAGCACTTTGATTCTGGCATTTAACTCTCTGAAATCAAAAGGTTTCACCATGTAATCGTCTGCACCGGCATCGAAACCGTCCAGTTTATCGTTCGTCGATCCTAATGCCGTCAACATCAATATAGGGATATGGGGATTGGTTTTGCGAATTTCTTTCGCTAGTTCAAATCCGTCCATCTTAGGCAAAACGATGTCAGATATAACCAGATCGAATGTGTGCGTCTGGAAAAGCCGTAACCCCATTAGTCCGTCATAAGCCACCATTGTCTGATAGCCATTTTCCTCCAGTCCGTTCATCAGCAAACTTGCAACCCGGGGTTCATCTTCTATAATTAGTATTGTGTACATAGGAAAGAATTCATTAATCTGAATGTATAAAACGAAACAAAAATAATGATTATTCCCCACTTATAGCCTTTTTCCTTGAAAAATCGGTGAGAAGGCCAAATAAAAAAGGTACCCAACGCAATGTGGATACCTTTATATGATTCATTTACATAAACCGGAAAATGACTCGTCCGGTTTGTGGACCATTTACCCATTTCGGTTGTGAAGAGGGACCACACAAATCGGTGGAGTTTACTTTATTACGTACCGGAGGAATCACGTTCAGGACAGAGATTCCGCTTTCGGGAAGAGTATAAAGCAAACGGTCGCGGCCATCACGAGGCTGATATACTCCTATATACGTGTCGGGAATTTCGTTTGTTAGACTGATAGTGCCTTCTTTCGTTTGGATATTCATCCAGGAAACATCACCAAAGTATCCTTTGAATTCGGGATATGTGAAGGTCTCACCCGGAATAGGATCGTTATAGTCGTTTTCCCATACATCGTATTGCGTCCCGTGAATACGGTTTTGCCATACACGGTAAGGTCCGGCACCCAGCCAGCGTTTGCTGGTTACCTGATCTTCAGGATAGTCGAAACGAATACCCATCAAGTCTACGACACCGGAGAAATTGTAGGTGTAGTCCAAAGCCAAATCCCCACTCGGGTTGATTGTCCATTGAGCTTTATCCAAATTACCCAGTTTATAATTGGCGGTAACAATCAGATCACCTCCATCTTGTTTTACGTCCAGTTTCGTAAATACGGCAGCATCAGGGAATTCGCTATATGTACGGTCTTTTTCTTTTGCTTTCTCATCATCATGGTTATAGAACTGATCCAATGAGCGGTCTGCACGACGGGCTCCAATGAAACGGGGACCATTGGCGAAACTAATCTTACGGTTATCTACAGATACCCCTTTCAGTTGTCCGTCTTTCTTTGAGAAGATGAATGTACGCTTATTCGCTTTCACAGTAAGATCATTTTCTGTCTCTGTATAAGTAGGACGACTGGACAAGGGAGAAAGCTGTTCTGTCTGCTGATTCAGTTTGTTGACCGGGAAAGTCCAGCGCCAAAGTTCATGGCCGTATGGATCGATTGCTGTCAGGAAGAGGGCGTCTGCATTGGGGAGGATATTTGTTTTTATATCCAAAATGCCTGCCGAGTGAGCAACCACGTCACTGCCTTGCACTTCACCTTCTTTCAGTACTTGAACAGCGGCATTGGAAGCATCTGTTGCCAACGGGAATTTTACTTGCTTCCAAAGGAAACGGCAAGTATTCAGATTCAGATAATCGTAACGGTTTTCTACGGAGAATTTGCCATCAAATTGCTTGTCGATAGAAGTATTCATGATTTGCACCGGACTCCATAACTGCTTGATAGTGTAGTAGCTACCCTCCTTTTCGTGATGTGGTCCTACAATACCATCTGCTCCAAAGTTTCCCTGGTTATCAATGAATCCGTCCATATCTACACGCTTCACACCTTCGTCTGCCAATACCCAAAGGAAGCCACCGATACAACGGGGATGCTTGCGCATCATTTCCCAATAATCATATAATCCAGCACCATGGCCGCCATCGTACAAACCATGCAAGAATTCCGTAGGCATAAAGATTTCCGGTAAGCGCATGTAGTTCTGGCTTTCTCCGTAAGAGCGGTAATGCATGGTTTCAAAACCGGAGAAGTTACCTTGCGGGTGAATAACCGGACGTTTCTGCGGATCGTATTTATGAAACTCTCCATCCAGTTCGGTATTCCATCCTTTTTCATTACCATTACTCCACCAAATAATAGACGGATGATTCACGTCACGTTCTATCATGCCTTCAATCAGACGTACTCCGGTGGGGGTATCATACTTGCCATGCCATCCTCCCAATTCGTCCATCACATAAAGTCCGAGAGAATCACAAGCTTCCAAAAATTCCGGGTCTGCCGGATAATGGCTCAAACGGACGGAATTCATATTCATGCTTTTCATCAAAAGAACGTCTTCGATATTCTTCGCTTTACTTAATGTACGGCCACTTTCAGGACGGAAACTATGACGATTGACACCACGTACATTGATACGTACTCCGTTTATATAAAGTCCGTCGCTTTCACGTACTTCAATGGTACGGAAACCAAAGTTTTCCGTTTCACTATGCAGCACTTTACCGTCCTTATCCAACAGGGAGAATTGAGCTTTATAAAGATTCGGAGTTTCCGCAGTCCATAGTGCAGGGTTAGAGACATTCAGTTGCAAAGAAGTCCAGTCGCCACCCGCTTTTACAGGTACAGTGCCTTCCGCTAACTTCTTTCCTTTTTTATCTAAAATCTGTGTACGGATGCTCATTCCGTCATTAGAAATATTTGTGTAGCAGTTGGCACGGAAAGTTCCATCCATCTTTGCGTCAATGGCAATGTGCCGCAGGTTTACGGCTGGTTTCACCTCCAGGAACACCGGACGGAAGATACCGCCAAAATTCCAATAATCAGCACGACGTTCGGCAAGGTTCACACTGGCATTTTCACTCTCTTTGGCAACAGTGACTTCCAGTAAATTCTTTTTGCCATATTTCAGAAAATCCGTGATGTTGTATGAAAAACGATAGAAGGCCCCCTGATGTTTGGAACCAACTTTACGTCCGTTCACTTTTACTTCCGTATCTGTCATTGAAGCTTCGAATACAAGATTGACCTGTTTGCCGCGAAACTTTTCCGGAACTTCAAATTCGTACTTATACATCCCTTTTTCATCG
>OGFW01000738.1_pt1 | contig 31499 bp, 25 predicted proteins | sample 1570991 | NCBI WGS metagenome assembly OGFW01 (sample SAMEA2582074, study PRJEB24529) | metagenome | biome: Human gut stool | place: China | collected 2011
TTCCATATCGTTTACTGATGTTTTTAGCTTGTAATATCATGTTCTCTCTCCTTTTTGACAATATCAGTCTAGCAAAAAAGCCGTTATAAAAACGACTTTTGGGGATAAACGGTCAAAATGAGGGTCCAAGTGGTGAGATGGAAGAGATTAAAAATAAAGAAGCTGTTCAAGAAATCATTACACACGATCCATTCTATCAAAATGAGATTGCTCAATATGAGATCATTGAATTTGAGGCAAGTAAATATTGTCCAGAATTGAAAAACGTCCTGAACAATCCATTGGACGAAAATGAGGAAATTAAATAAAGAGACTCAAGTTCCATTCAATACTGCGTAGGATCGTTAAGAAAGTGTGACTTAGTACCATTAAAACATCGGTTGCTATCTAGAGGCTCTTTTGTTACACTACTAATATGAATACACCGATTAAACCAAAATTACAACGATTTCAAACAGCCACTGCTTTTGCCTGTCCCATCTGTCAACTGGACCTAGAACTTGTGGAGACCAGTTTTAAATGTCCCAAGAGCCATTCTTTTGATTTAGCGAAATTCGGCTATGTCAACCTGGCTCCCCAGATCAAGCAATCGAAGGACTATGACAAAGAAAATTTCCAGAATCGCCAGCTGATCTTGGAAGCAGGTTTTTATGAGCCGATTCTAACAGCGATCGGACAAAAAATTCCGACCAGTGATGCCAAGATTCTAGATATCGGATGTGGAGAAGGCTATTACTCCCGAAAACTACAAGAAGCCTATCCCAAGGCTACTTTCTATGCATTTGATCTTTCCAAGGAATCTGTGCAACTAGCTGCCAAGAGTGACGCTAGCTGGAAGGTCAATTGGTTTGTAGGAGACTTGGCTCATCTACCCATTCAATCCAAGAGTATGGAGGTCATTTTGGACATCTTCTCCCCGGCTAATTACGCTGAATTTGAGCGTGTCTTAAAGGCTGAAGGGGTGATCATTAAGGTCGTCCCAACCTCTTCTCATCTGAAAGAAATTCGTCAGTTGGCCCAAGATCAATTGACCAAGCAATCCTACTCCAACCAGGAAATTTTGGAGCACTTTGAAGACCACTGCCAAATTCTCTCATCCGAAACAGTCAGCCTCACCAAGAGTTTAACTCCTGAAGAACGCCAAGCGCTCCTCGCCATGACCCCTCTTCTATTTCACGTTGACCAAGAAAAGATCGACTGGAATCAACTCACAGAAATCACCATTGAAGCTGAGCTGCTGGTTGGGAAAATCAAGATACAAAGGACGTAAAATGAAAAGTGAAAAGGCTGAGACAATCGTCTCAGCCTTTTACTCATCTTCTGTATGCTCTGTCATGACTTGTAAGCGATAGGTTTTAGGCGATTTTCCACAGAGTTTACGGAAAACCTTGTAGAAATAGCCCACATTACTGTAACCGACTTTATAGCAGATATCTTCAATGCTGTCATTGGTCGATAAGAGGAGCTGCTGGGCAGCCTTAATCCGCTGTTTGTTGAGGAGTTCTGCGAAAGTCGCATTGGTTTCTCGTTTAATCAATTGGCCTAAATAGACTGGATTGATAAAGAGACCCTGACTGATGTCCTTGAGTGACAGCTCTTTTTGGTAATCACGGCTAATCACTTGGAGGACACTCGCTACATTTTCGTTCATTCGATAGTGGGATAAGAAACGGGACAACTCTTCCTGGATAAAGCCAATCATCTCGCTAAAAGTGGCAGTTTCTTGGACTTTCTTGACTACATCAGCTAAATTATCACCTTGCAGGTATTCAAACAAATGAAAGACATCCATCAAAAATTGGATAAAGAGCTGCTTGGTCAGTGAGACCTTAGGGGTCTTCTCAAGGATCATTTTTTCTAACCAGTCCAGTTCTTCTAAGATCTGTTGGATATTTCCTTGCATGATCACCCGGTAGGCCGGCTCGTAGTAATGGAAGACCTCTTCATCTTGATTGAGAGGGGTCGCTCCATAAAAGAGACTCCGCTCCACTAGGTCCTTAAATTGACGAAAGTGCTCCTTATAAAGGGGCTCAAAGGCCTTCTCAATCATGGCTTCTTCTTCTTGATCTGAGATAAAGAGTTGAAGATTTTGCCCGAGAACTTGGTAAGACGAGCTGATAAAGCCTTTTTTCTCCTTAGCAACCCCAATCCACAGTGAATTTCGTCCTGCGATATACCGACAAAACTCTTCCTCAGAGATATCATCGTGAATCAAACGGTTGGCCAACTCTTGGCTTGGTTGCTGGATTTGGTGCTGGATTTTTTCTAGGATATTGCCCATCTCCACCTTATTGACCGGTTTGAGCAGGTAGTCTGCCACGCGCAAATTGAGGGCTGTCTTGACATATTCAAAATCCTGATAGCCTGACATAATGATAAAAGCAGCATCTGGGATCAAATCCTTCATCTCTGCAATCATCTGAAGTCCGGTCTTGCCAGGCATATTGACATCCGTGATCACCACATCCACCGGATGCTCTCGCACATAATCAAGAGCCTGGTCTGCATCTTCAGCAGTTGCGACCACTTCCATATTCCAGTGGTCAAAGGGGATTAATTTTTTTAACCCTTCTGTAATCATATACTCATCGTCTACTAATAAGACTTTGTACATTCTGTCTCCTTTATTCATCTTGAATGGTTATCGTATAGGTCACTCCATGGTGAGGTTGGGAGAAGACTTGGATATGGTAGCGATCTCCAAAATAGAGTAGCATGCGTTCATGGACATTGACAATTCCGATGGACTGCCGGCCACTCTTTTCTTCGATTTCTGAGCGTGGATTGCGATTGGCTAGTATTTCTTGAATTTTTTCTAGCTGTTCTTCTTCCATCCCGCGCCCATTATCAGTAACTAGGATCATGACTTGCCCTTCTCCTTGCAAGACTTTGACACTAATCACATTGTCCTTGCGTTTGTGGTCCACTCCATGTGCAAAATAGTTCTCAACCAAAGGCTGGATAGTAAATTTTGGAATCTTCATTTTTTCCAAACCTGGATCGATCTTAAAGCCATAGGCAATCGATTTTGGATAACGCACCATGCAGAGGTAGCTGTATTTGCGGCAAAATTCGAGCTCATTTTCAACTGTCGTCACTCGCTCATCTGAGATATTATTGCGCAAGAGACTACTAAACTCATAGATAATATCACCCAATTCATCCTGCTCTTGCATCACGGCGTACATCCGGATAAATTCCAGCGTATTGTACATGAAATGAGGATTAATCTGGGCTTGTAGTGCCCGCATATTGGCATCTTTTTGGCTGAGCTGCAGTTGGTAGATATCCCGAATATTCTTATCCATATTGTCTAACATGGTATTGATCATATTACCAATAACCAGCAGTTCTTGGTCCTTGGTCGAGGTATCAATCCGTCGTTCACTATCGCCTTGACTGATCAGATTCATGGTATCGACCAAATCGAGGACTTGACGCCGGTAATTTTTGAAAATCTGACCTAATAATAAGTAAAGGATCAAGAAAATCAGGAAAGCAATGGAGAGAAAAGTGGTCAGGTTAGCTAGACCCTTTTTGACCAGATAACTTTCAGAAACAGCTACATCCACCTTGTAGCCATAGATCGTGCTACGGGTTTGCCATTTAATATCCTTCGATTGTCCCTTATCCCCTTCATGGTACATCTCTTTCCCAAAGGGAGTGAAAATCCGCACAGCGATCGGAAGATCGCCTCTGGCATTATCAATCGTTGCCGTCAAAATTTCTTGGTCCAGCGTCATATAAGCTATCCCAACTCCAGCACCCGTAGTCGGATCTGTCAAAGGAACCGGAATGGCTGTCGCAGGAGCCTTGTAATGGTCCGCTGAGACTTGCTTGCCTCCCTGTGATTGCCGGGTAGAGACAAATACCGTCTTGTAATCAGACAAGGTGACATCGATGCCCTCGATGTTTTTATTGCTCAAATAGAGGCTGTCAATATTCTTATGTAGGGACAATTGGATATAAGAAGGGAATTGGGCATTCAATCGCCAAGTCTCATACTCCGATGGTGACAAGGTAAAATAGCGATAAACTCCTTCTAATTTTGCAGGGTTTTCAACGAGGCTACGGCCTTCTTGTGTGACCCGCTGATAAGAGGTCTCAAGATCCGTCACCACTTCGGTCAAGACCCGTTGGGCGATCCGGTCGGCTTCAGCTTGCTGGTTTTTCCAAGAGATCCCCGCGACAACCAGGCCCATAATGGTCAAAATGACCACCATGACATAGGCGTAGAATTTTAAAAGCGTACTTAACCAGATTTTTTTCATCGTTAGGATACCAATTTTTCGTGGATGTTTTGATAAACAGGGTCAAAGATATCATTGACAAAGAAATGCCATACACCGATCAAGACGAAAAAGAGAAGGGCTGGCATATAGTAGCTAATGACGCCAAGTAGCGCGGTTCCAAGGATGAGCTTCAGAACCGGACGAATGTCCAGCAACATTCCGATCAAACTGAGCTTGATACTGTTGGCATAAGAGAGATCAAAATGAACTTGCAATTTCAAATAAACGGCGTAAGCTAGAGGCGCAACCAAGAGGAAAACCAGATTAAACAAGAGAACCAAAATTTGGAAGAAATTCAAGTGAGGAATCTGGACCATGAGGTACATGCCATAGAGGAGAACCCCTTCAATGGCAAAGAAGGTATAAAAGACTTGATTAGCCGGGCGTAGATTTTCTTTGAAGAGTTCCCAAGCGCGTGACCAATGATAGTCCTTGTAGGTCATGCCATTTTCCGCATAGAGGCTCATGATAGTGGCACTAGCCGGTCCTACTCCTAGTAGAACACCCCCACAGATCGTCAAGACCCAAAAAATCCCTGTTACCAGCATAGCAACATAGACTCTCGTAAAAATGAACTCGATGATTTTTCCCATCATTCAGCCTCTTTTCCAATTAGTGATTCTATTATACCATAAAAATAAAACGCTTTCCTACATTTGCATTGGTAAATTGAAATATTGATTTTCATTTACAGTTCTATTTTCATAAAGACATGAAAAGGCTCTGGAGATTCCTCCAAAGCCTTTTTCGAACTACCTGTTCTTATTTTTTAGAAGCAAGGAATTCGTCGTATTGTTTTTGCATTTCGTCAAGCACTTTTTGGTAAGCACCTTCTGATTTCAATTTTTCAAGCATCTTAGGAACTTCTACTTCAGGATCCACAGTACCAGTATTGATCGCACCTGCAAATTGGTTCAAAGTATTTGTAAGAGCAGTGATTTCTGATTTCACTTTATCTGTGTTAAAGATGAAGCCAAGTGCTGGAGATTCTTTTGCAGTTTCCAAATCTTTCTTAGATTGTGCAATTTGTTCATCAGTTACGTTTTCGTTGATGTAAAGAATCCAGTTGTTACCAGTGTTCCATCCAGACATGTGAGTGTTTCCGTTGTAGCCATCCAAGACTTTGACACGGTTTTCTTTGCCGGCAACTTTTTCCCAGTTCTTGCCTTCTGGTCCATAAACAAGTCCGTTCAAGAGTTCTGGGTTAGTGTTCAAGAGGTTCAACACTTCCATAGCTTTTTCTTTGTTCTTAGAGTTATTTGAGATAACAAAGTTAGCTACTTGAGTGGTGTTGTTCTTCTTGTAAAGTTCAGTAAATGGTTTGATTTCGATCTTACGGTTTGCTACACGAGAAAGCAAGCTGTTACCGTAGTCAGCTGGTCCTACTGTTTCTTCACGAACCAACCATGTATCTTGAGAAAGATCATAACCAGTGTCGCTAGTTGCTACGTCTTTTGGAATGTATCCTGCTTCGTAGTATTTGTGAAGAGTCTTCAAGTTTTCTACATAACGAGGGATTGTGTAACGGTCAACGATCTTAGTGGTGTCACCTTTCAAGTCAACCACGAATGGAAGTCCATCAACAGCCACATAGTCGAAGTCATCTGAAGGTCCGCCGTAGCTCTTGTTCATTGCAAATGGAACAACGTTTGGATCTTTTTCTTTGATGGCTTTCAAGACTGGTTCAAGAGAAGCATAGTCTTTCACGTTTGAAACGTCGATACCATATTTTTCAAGAAGTGGTCCGTTGAAGGCAAAGTTTTGAGAAGATGCAACGTTAGCTGCTACTGGAACAGCATAGATCTTGCCGTTTACAGTGTTCCCTTTGATGTAAGCTGGGTCAAGTGCTTTGTAAAGGTCTTTCCCTTCTTTCTTGTACAATTCTGTCAAGTCAGCATAAGCACCTTTTTGAGCGTTGATCACGTAGTTATTAGCAAAGGCGATATCATAGTTTTCACCAGATGAGATGATAACGTTCATTTTTTGTGCGTAGTCACCCCAACCAAGATATTGGATATCCAATTTTGCGCCAACTTTCTTTTCAATGATCTTGTTGGCATTTTTAAGAAGAACATCCAAGTTATCTGGTTTGTCACCGATTTGGTACATCTTGATGATTGGTTTACCATCTTCAGTTGTTGCTGATTTCTTGTTGTTCCCTGTAAGGCTTCCACAAGCAGCAAGAGTAGCTCCAAGAGCGATCACACTAGCAGATGCTAACGCGTATTTTTTCCAATTTTTCATAAGAAAAATCTCCTTTATGTTATTTTCTTTTTAGACTAAGTTATGAGTTGAAAATCTTGTCGATTTTCACTTATTTTCCTATTCTTTCACACCACCGATGGTCAAGCCTTTTACAAAGTAGCGTTGGAAGAATGGATAGAGAATGGCGATTGGCACTGTTGCCACAACCACCATGGCCATACGTCCTGTTTCCCGTGGGATGGATTGTACAGCTCCTGCCAATTGGCCGGATACCCCGACGTTTTTAGCGATGTAATCCATATTGTTTTGGATTTGCATCAAGAGGTATTGCAATGGGTAAAGGTTGTCACTCTTAATATAGAGGAGGGCGTTGAACCAGTCATTCCAGAACCCTAAAGCGGTGAACAAACTGATGGTCGCAATCCCTGGAAGAGACAATGGCAAGCAGATTTGGAAGAAAATCCGTGTTTCACTTGCCCCATCGATCCGAGCGGATTCAAGAATGGCTTCTGGAATGGTCTTCTTGAAGAAGGAACGCATCAAGACAATATTGAATGGTGAGAGAAGCATTGGAACAATCAAGGCCCAAACAGTGTCACCAAGCTGAAGTACACGAGTTACCATGATATAACCTGGTACCAAACCAGCGTTGAACAACATACTAAGTAGAACGAAGATTGTAAAAAATCTGCGATACTTAAAGGTTGTCCGTGAAATAGCGTAGGCATAAGTTGTTGTGATAAAGACATTTGTCAATGTCCCAACTACGGTTACAAAGACTGAGATGAAGAGGGCTTGGAGGATTTTATCCTTAAACTGTGCCAAGAACTCAAATCCATCTAATCCAAATTGTGATGGGAAGAAGCTATATCCATTTTGAAGGATACTCTTTTCATCTGTCACCTTATTTTTTATTTAATAAGAATCAATCATGAAAAAGATATTTATTCTGTTTGCCGTTGCTTTTATCGGCTTTGCTTCCTGCGTCGAAAGCAAGCAGGTTATGACGGTGACCGTGACCAATCCGCTGGGTTTAGAGCGTGCGGGAGAGATGATTGAAGTGCCGATGAGCGATGTCGTTGCCAAGTTGAAACTGGCCGATACAGCGCAAATTGTGGTGCTTGACATAGACGGACAGCAAGTTCCGTATCAGGTGACGTATGATGAGAAGGTTGTTTTCCCGGTTACGGTGAAAGCGAATGGTACAGCCACTTATACTATCCAACCGGGCACTCCGGAACCTTTCAACGTAATTGCCTGCGGCAAATATTATTCCGAACGTCTGGACGACGTTGCATGGGAGAATGACCTGGGCGGTTACCGTGCTTATGGTCCTGCATTGCAGGCAAGAGGTGAACGTGGCTTTGGTTATGACCTCTTTACGAAGTACAATACCACACAGCCAGTTCTTGAAGGTATGTACGCTGAAGAACTCAATAAGGAAAAGCGTGCCAAGATAGCTGAACTGAGAAAAACAGATCCTAAAGCGGCTTCTGAACTGCAAAGAGCCATTTCTTATCATATCGACCACGGTTATGGAATGGACTGTTATGCCGTAGGTCCTACGCTGGGTTGCGGTACGGCTGCTTTGATGCAGGGCGACACGATCATCTATCCATACTGTTATCGCACGCAGGAAATCCTTGATAATGGTCCGTTGCGTTTCACGGTGAAACTGGAATTTAATCCGTTGGTAGTCCGCGGTGATTCTAATGTGATAGAGACGCGTGTGATTACTCTGGATGCGGGTTCGTACCTCAATAAAGCCGTAATCTCTTATACAAACATGAAAGAGGCAATGCCTGTAACCACCGGAATCGTTCTCCGTGAGCCGGACGGCGTTGTTGCAGCCGATGCGGCGAATGGCTATATTACTTATGTAGATCCTACCACCGACCGCAAGGGAGGAAACGGCAAGATATTCATCGGTGCTGCTTTCCCTGCACAGGTGAAGGAGGCTAAAGTGGTGCTTCTTTCTGAAAAGGAAAAGAAGGAGTGTGGCGGAGCCGACGGTCATGTGTTGGCTATCAGCGAATACGAACCGGGTTCTGAATATACTTATTACTGGGGTTCTGCCTGGAATAAGGGGGCTATCAAAACTGTGGATGTTTGGAATAAATACATGGCCGAATATGCTCAGAAATTACGTGCTCCGCTGACGGTAGCATATTAGTAGCAAGTTTAAGAACTGAAAATAGCTGAAAAGTGGGGATTCCTGTAACTATATGGGAATTCCCATTGTTTTTTTTAGTAGAAATAATCTGCCGCGTAAGAAGGAATCCGGAGAGGAACGTTTAGTGTATATTTGTTATGAAAGGGGATAACCGATTGATTTAGTTCTAGCAGAACTTAATATTGTAGCATCTGTATTTTACAATTTCGGGAATAATTGTCAATAAAATCACTTAAAACATAACTGTCAAAATGATATTCTGCTTCCTTCTGTTTGCAAATATTTTGGTATAAGTACAGGATATAGAATAAAAATGCAAGGAATTAAAAATACTTCTCCATATCGAACGCTTACGAGAATATATATGTTACTCATAATTGTAATCATATTGCATAATAACAGCAATATGTCTATTTAATTATCATTAAGTAATACGCCACCTTTAACTGGTTATTTTTATATTTGAGGAAAGGTATTTCAGAAATTATGTAGATGTTTTTCATCACGATTTACTCTCATCACAAATCGTCCGGTCTTAAATTCCCCTAAAATAATAAGTGTAAATTTTCAATATAATTAAGCTTGTTCTTTTAGAAGATATTCCAGTTTTATGGGTACTTAGAATAATCATATACCTTATTAATAATAACAAAATGTTAATAAGCACATAATATACATGGATTCATGAGAATTGAATTCGATATAGTTCTTTCAAATTAATTCGCAAACAAATTGATATATTTTTTATTGTTTTGTTTTGTTTTTAATAAAATGTGCTTATTTTTGCAAAAAGCATACAAGCAAATAGACAACTATTATATTAACCAAATATTTAGTGAGCGTATGAAAAAAAGATTTGTGTTGTTATTGGCCTGCTTATTAGCAGGAATCGGTCTGGCGATTGCCCAAACACCTAAAACAATCACAGGGGTTGTCATTTCAGAAGAAGACAATCAGCCTGTTGTAGGGGCATCCGTACTAGTAAAGGGCACAGCTATCGGAACTACTACCAATGTAGACGGAAAGTTCACGATCAGCAATGTACCAAGTTCTGCTAGAACTTTGAAAATCAGCTACATCGGGATGAAAGCGCAAGAAGTATCCATTAAACCGGGGACGATGAAAATCGTTATGCAGCCGGATGCCGAAGTACTGGACGAAGTCGTGGTTACAGGTATGACAAAAGTAGACAAGCGTCTTTTTACTGGTGCGGCCGATCGTTTGACAGCGGCAAGTGTAAAGCTGGATGGTCTGCCTGATATTAGCCGTGGACTGGAAGGCCGGTCTGCCGGCGTATCTGTTCAAAACGTATCCGGTACCTTTGGTACAGCTCCTAAAATCAGGGTTCGTGGTGCCACGTCAATTTATGGTAATTCCAAACCATTGTGGGTAGTAGATGGCGTTATTATGGACGATGTCGTAGAAGTCAGTGCCGATCAATTATCTTCGGGAGATGCGGTTACTTTGATAAGTTCGGCTATTGCGGGGTTGAATGCAGATGACATTGAGAGTTTTCAAATATTGAAAGACGGTTCGGCAACTTCTATTTACGGAGCGCGTGCAATGTCGGGTGTGATTGTTGTTACTACTAAGCAGGGTAAGGCAGGTACAAGTAGGTTGAGTTACACGGGTGAGTTTACTATGCGGATGAAGCCGTCTTACCGTAACTTTAACCTGATGAATTCTCAAGACCAAATGGGGATTTATAAAGAAATGCGTGATAAAGGTGATTTGAACTTTGCCAGCGTGTATCGTGCTTCCAATAGTGGTGTGTATGGGAAAATGTATCAGTTGAATAACTGGTATGACAAAACCAACGGAATGTATGGTCTTGCTCAAACTCCTGAAGCTCAGAATGCTTATCTGCGCGAAGCCGAATATAGAAATACCGATTGGTTCGACTTGCTTTTCAGTAATGCCATTATGATGAATCACTCCGTCAGTTATGCTACCGGTACGGAGAAATCCACTTCTTATGTCTCAGTAAGTGCCATGGTCGATCCCGGCTGGATGTTGCAAAATAAGGTGCAACGATACACGGCTAATTTGAATAATAGTTATAAGATAGTCAAAGACTTGTCGCTCAACGTGATTGCCAATGCTTCTTATCGTCAGCAGAAAGCTCCGGGAACATTGGGACAGAGTTCTGATGCAGCTTCCGGCACAGTGAGCCGTGGATTTGATATCAATCCTTATAGTTATGCTCTGAACACTTCCAGAACCCTTGATCCGAACGAGTATTATATGCGTAACTATTCTGATTTTAATATTTTCAACGAACTGAATGCCAACAATATCTCTTTGGACGTTATCGATTTGAAGTTTCAGGCGGAATTGAAATGGAAACTTTTCCGCAAACTGGAACTGAGCGCTTTAGGCGCCTTGAAGTATTCCGCCACATCACAAGAACACAAAATACGCGAAAACTCAAACCAGGCATTGGCATACCGGGCTATGGGAGATGGCACGATTATCAACCGTAACTCATGGCTGTATAAAGATCCGGATGATCCTTATGCACTTCCGGTGTCTATCTTGCCTAAGGGAGGTTTTTATAATACAGCGCAATATAAGATGCTGAGTTATGACTTCCGTGCTGCTGCTTCATATAATGATGTGTTTAATGATACGCATATTGTCAACGTTTATGCAGGTATGGAATCGAATGCTCAAAATCGTACGGCAAATAGCTTTGACGGCTGGGGGATGCAGTATGAAAACGGTGAAATTCCTTTCTTTGATTACCTTGCTTTCAAGAAACTGCGCGAGGGTAATACAAACTATTATGACCTTACTAATACCAAGAAACGTAACGTAGCTTTCTTCGGAACTGCCACTTACTCATATAAGGGACGGTATATCATTACAGGCACAGGTCGTTATGAAGGCTCCAACCGTTTGGGAAAGTCACGCTCTGCCCGCTGGTTGCCTACTTGGAATATTGCCGGTGCATGGAATATGCATGAAGAGGAGTTTTTCAAGAAACTAGAACCTGCTTTATCTCATTTTACATTGAAAGCCTCGTATAGTTTGACGGCTGATGTAGGTCCGAGTAATGTGTCAAACTCCAAGATTATTATTAACAGCTATACCCCTTGGCGTCCGTCGGCAGGTGTTTCTGAATCGGGATTACAGATTGTAGATCTTGAAAACAGTGATTTGACCTACGAAAAGAAGCATGAGATGAATATCGGTTTGGATATGGGATTTCTTGACAACCGTATCAATCTTGAAGCTGCGTGGTACAAACGTGATAATTATGATTTGATCGGTGCAATTACAACTCAAGGTGTCGGTGGTTCGGTAGAACGTATGGCAAACGTAGCTTCTATGAAGTCCCATGGCTTTGAATTTACTCTCTCTACCCGCAATATCGAAAGCCGTAACTTCCAATGGTCTACCGATTTCATATTCGGATATAATAAGACGGAAGTAACCGATTTCAAGTCACGTTCGCGTGTATTCGACTTGATCTCCGGCGTTGGGTTTGCCCGTGAAGGTTATCCGGTACGCGGTTTGTTTTCTATTCCGTTCGAAGGATTGGATTCGGATGGCTTTCCGATATTCAGTTTTAACGGAAAAACCGTAACGAAAGCAAACTATGGCAGTCTGAACCTGCAACAATCGACAGATGTGGATTTCCTTAAATATGAAGGTCCTACCGATCCGACTATAACAGGAAGTATTGGTAATATCTTTACCTATAAGAATTTCCGCTTAAATGTATTTGTCACTTACTCCGGTGGTAACAAAGTCCGCTTGGACCCGATGTTCCGTTCGTCGTATAGTGACTTGGATGCCACTCCGAAAGATTTCAAGAACCGTTGGGTGTTGCCGGGTGATGAAAAGGTGACGGACATCCCTGTAATGGCCAGTTCTTTTGAACGCAATCAATATGCGAACCTGAGTATTGCCTACAATTCGTATAACTATTCTACTGCACGCATTGCCAGTGGTGCTTTCGTCCGCTTGAAAGAGGTTTCTCTTTCTTATGATTTTCCGAAAGAATGGCTGAAGTCTACCCCTATCAGTAGTGTCGGATTGAAAATACAGGGTACGAACCTTGCCCTGCTTTATGCAGACTCGAAATTGAATGGGCAGGACCCCGAATTCTTCCGTTCCGGTGGTGTGTCGGCACCTGTGCCCAAGCAGTTTACTTTGACATTGAAAGTTGGATTTTAAATAGTTGAAAGCGTATGAAAACAAGAAATAAAATAATATTATTGCTGGCACTCGCATTGACGTGCATGATTACTTCATGTGAAAGTTATCTGGATACCATGCCCGATCAGCGTACGGAATTGAACTCTGTGAGAAAAGTGAAAGATTTGCTGATGTCTGCCTATTCTACAGCTTCATCCATACAAATGGAAGAATTTATGTCGGACAACCGTATGGACAATGGAGAAAAATATGGTTTTCCTTCCAATATACTGATGCAGGGTTACTATTGGGAAGAAATGACCGATATCAATCAAGATACGCCAAGATATTTATGGAATGGATGTTATAGTGCGATTGCTGCTGCTAACCAGGCATTGCAGGCGATTGAAGAACTGGGAGATCCGGAGGAGGCGCAGCCTTATAAGGGGGAAGCGCTGATGTGTCGTGCCTATGGGCATTTTGCTTTAGCCAAAATATTCTGTATGGCTTATGGGGATGATGCAGATACTAATCTGGGAATACCCTATATCACTGCTCCCGAAACAAATGTCGGTGTACAATATGAGCGTGGTACATTGGCAGAGACGTATGCCATGATTGATAAAGATATTGAAGAAGGATTACCGCTGATTAGTTCCGAGGCCTATGATATTCCCTTATATCACTTCAATCAGAATGCAGCCTATGCTTTTGCCGCACAATTCAATTTGTTTTATAATAAGTTCGACAAGGCGATTCGTTATGCTACGGAGGCTATTGGTGAGGACCCGTCATCTGTGTTGAGAAATATGGGAGGATATGCTCAATTTCCCAGTTCTATGGAATATACGCTGGCATACATTAGTAGCGACGAACCGGCTAATCTGATGTTACAGCAAACGATGTCATGGTGGGGGAGTAACTATAAATCGGCTTATCGCTACGGTCATAGCCGTGAGATTTGTGAGAAACAGACTATCTGGTCGAAGGGTCCTTATGGTAGTTTGAAAGTATATGAAACAGTCTTGGGATATGGTGACCAGTCTATTTTTGTTCCTAAAATGGACCAGTTTAAAGAGATTGCCAATGCCATTACAGGTAGTTATTATGGACGTCAGGTTGCGTTTGCTTTTACCACTGATAAGACATTGTTGAATCGTGCTGAGGCTTATGTGCTCTCTAAGCAATATGATAAGGCAGTGAACGATTTACAGTATTGGTATCGTATTAAAGCGGCTACTAAAGTACCCGACAAAGATGAACTGAATCTTTTTTATGAGACAGTAGATCCTACGACTAACGGTAAACCACTTGATCCCAAGTTTGCTCTGGAAGCAGGATTACAGACAAATTTGCTGAAAGCAGTCATTCATGCCCGTCGTATTGAGACGGTGCACGAAGGGGAAAGGTGGCAGGATATTAAGCGTTTCGGTATTGAGATTTCCCATAATATAGAGAACGAATCTCCTATTGTGCTGAAAGCTCACGACCTCCGTAAAGCTGTTCAAATTCCGGCGTCTGTCGTAGAGGCTGGTATGCAGCCTAATCCAAGATAGTTTAATGTTAGATAATAAAGAATTGATTATGAAAAATTGGTATATATATTTGCTTTGTATTCTGGTGAGCAGCAACTTCTTCGCCTGCCAGGACGATGACTTGGAAGACCAGAGTATTTTTGATGCATCAGAGAAAGAAAAGAGTGAGTTTGACCGCTGGTTACTCGAAAACTACGTCAATCCCTATAACATCGACTTTAAATACAGAATGGAACATATTGAATCCGATTATACGCACAATCTTGTACCTACGGACTTTTGGTTGAGTGTGAAATTGGCGAAGATAGTGAAACATTGCTGGCTGGAGGCCTATGATGAAGTGGGAGGTCTTGATTTTACACGTGCTTGTGCTCCGAAAGTTATTCATCTTATAGGTTCTGCTTCGTGGGATAAGGGGACGTATACACTGGGAACTGCCGAAGGCGGACTGAAAGTGACTTTGTATATGGGTAACTGGCTGGATTTGACGAATGTTGACCGCATGAATGAATATTACTTCAAGGTGATGCATCATGAGTTTGCCCACATTCTGCATCAGAAAAAAAATTATCCGGTAGATTATGATAAGATTAGTGCAGGTAATTATACACCTACCGGTTGGCAGAACCGTAAATTGGCAGAGGTCGCTCCTTTGGGATTTGTCACACCGTATGCCGGTAGTAAACCGAGTGAGGATATTGCTGAAGTGACAGCCTGTTTCCTGACTTATCCGGAAGCACAGTGGGAAAATGTTATGACTCTGGCTGGAGAAAAAGGTAAACCGATCATTGACCAAAAGCTGGCAATGGTGAAGAAGTATATGAAAGATTCCTGGCAAGTGGATCTTGATCTGCTTCGCAAAGTGATTGCACGTCGTACTAATGAGATTAGTGAACTGGATTTGGATCATATTTATTAAAACAAACGCTGAGAATATGAAAAAACTGATTTATACTTTACTGGCATTTGCCACTGTCTGCTTTTCGTGTGTGCAGGATGTAGATGATGTATACGATAAACCTGTTGCCCAGCGGGTAGAAGAAGCCGTTCAAGAATATCATGATTTGCTGGTAAGTTCCGAGCACGGGTGGTTAATGGAGTATTATCCGCATTCTTCGCAGATATATGGTGGTTTCAACTACATTATGAAGTTTAAAGGAGGGGATAAAGTGACTATTTCTACTGACGCTTTTGGGAAACCGGAGGAAACGGAAGAGAGCCTTTTTTCTATTAAGAAGGATATCGGACCGACCCTTAACTTTGACACTTATAATAGCTTGTTCCATTATTTCTCTGATTCGGATATATCCGGAGGAGCAGGAACGGGCAAAGGGTATGAGGGTGATTATGAATTTCTTTTGCGCTCGCATACTGAGAATGAGATTGTCCTTCGAGGGAAGAAAACGAAAAATATAATTCGTATGACCCGTCTGGCGGAAGATGCTACACCTTATCTGGCTGCTGCTATCCGAGTGGATGAAGAAATGAACCGTTTGGAAGGGGTATTGGGGTTCAGTGGCATGATGAATGGGAAAGAACTGGCTCTGCTTTATACGGATTCCCATACATTTAATGTGGTATATGACGGACAGGAAACGTCTACTTCTTTCATGCCGACGGCAACAGGAATACAGTTTTATCTTCCGGTGGAAGTTGGTGGTAAAGAGCTGCACCGCTTTACTTGGTCGGCTGCAAATGAAACACTGGTAGCTGAAAATGCTCCGGATGTTGTGTTGAAAGTGGATTATGATCCGGAATATATCATTTACGCACAATATTTGGGCAAGTATACGATGAATTACCGACGTGGTGAGAATACTCCTGTATTGTCTCTGGAAATCGAGTTAGTGAAGAAAGAGGATATGAAAAGTTATACAATTAAAGGTATGTTGCCGATTGATCTGACAATGATTTATAATAAGGCAGAACGGCGTATGGAGCTCCTGAATCAGAAGTTGACGGACGGTAGTGAAGCTTATTTGAGCATTTGGATGGTGAATCCCGGAAGCCTGACGTATGGAGGAACTGATTTTGTGAATGGTATGTACGGCAAACTGAAAGAAGGTTCTGACAACGAATATGAGTTTGTAGACGACGGAAGGAAAGCTGATTTTGTAACTCGCGGTATGATTCTGTGGAGCAAGGCGGGTGAATATAAGGCTTATGCCGAATCTCGTTTTGCATTTATCACTCTTGTTAAACATGAATAAAAAAAGGAATGACTATGAGAAAAATATATTCTATATTACTTTGTGTGCTATGCTTGTCGGCTGTTGGTTGTAGTGATGATAAGGATACGGCGGATGTAGCATTAAAGGCGATAAGGTCGGATGTTAAGTTTTCTGCGGATGGTGGCACAGGAACTATTGAACTGTCAGGCGGTAAACAGGTAAGTGCCACCTCGGATGTCGCTTGGTGTAAGGTAGCCAGTGTGTCCGATCAGGAAGTCAGTTTGGTTGTTGAGGCTAATCTTTCTATATCCAGTCGTACCACAATGGTGGTCATACAATCCGGGGAAGATATATTGCAAGTTCCCGTTACCCAGTTGGGCGATACTTTTATTTGTGATGTAGAAGGTACAAAGGATTTTTTTATGCAAGGGGGTGAAGCTGTTTTCACTTTGCATACCCGGCGCGAATATAGTATTCAATCTACTGCCGAATGGCTGACTTATGAATTGAAAGGCGATCAGCTTCATGTGGTGGTTTCTCCTATGTTGGACGGTACGGATTATCGGGAAGGGACGTTGACCGTTCAGAGTGGGAAAAATGAATGGTCGGCGACTTGTGTTCAGCGAGGATTGTCCGGTACATATACTATGATGCATACCCGTAATGACGGAAAACGTTATACGGGTAGTTGTACCTTTACGGCAACAGATGAGAAGGGAGTGTATGATTTGATAGCAAAAGATGTTCCGCTCAATAATGGTGTACCTTTTAAAGCTGTATTGACTGACGGACGGCTGGTTATCAACTTTGATAATCAGTATTTGGGATTTATCTCTCCTAATTACATTTATCTCTGTGCGTATGATAAAGCGGCTAATGTATTAACTTGGGGAGGAAATATCACGTATGTTGCTGATTTGCAGTTTACAAAAGCAGGATTACCATTCTTTGAGTTTAAAGATGATGGAACATGGAAAGATCATAAAGTAGACGGATTTATGTATGGCATTTTTGATAAGAAATGGGAAAACGGAGGCCAGTTTGCTGGAAAAAGTTACGGGTATGCGGTTGATATTGTAATGGAACACCAATGAAACAAGTTATATGCTGGAATGTAGAATGACTTGATACTAAAGATACAGCGACATGAAAGATACTAGAATAAATAACATGTTTTGAATATATGTAAGCAAGCGAGCTTAGAGTAAGTCGGATCATAAATTCTTTGAAAGATGATTTAGCTTACATTAATTATGTAGAATAGCTGTCTTGTGATAAAGCAGCTATTCTTTTTTGTATATAGGCGTACGTAGTGAATATTCAATTGATGCTTCTTTTTCTTATAGATTATCTATATGTTTCTAAACTTATTTGATAATTGTTTCCACACGTCCGTTCTTGAAGAAAACATAAAAGGAGCTGGAGTACATCCACTGCACTTCTCCGTTTGATTCCAGAACCGTTTGCGGTTTGCCGAAAGCCAGGCGGCATTCATCCTCGGTCATACCTTTCACCGGTTTACCGATACTGATCTCGTTCCAATGGGTGATCGGTGAAAGTTGATGTGTGGCGATGAAGTCGAACATCCGGTTGAGCATTTGCGATTCCACCTGTACGAAATCATCCATTATCTCCTTGTGCGACGCTTTCTTCTCCGGTTGCAGTTTCTCCATGGCGGTGACTTTCTTCATTACAAGTACCGACGATTCTATCAGGACATCAGAGAGATAGTAGACCAGCTTGCCTTCCGCTACCCGGAAAATGGCTTTGCAATAATAGGTGTTGTTCTGCTTTGAATCTGCTTGCGAGGCGAGTACCAGGTCGCAACTGAAACTTTTGGCCGGTACGTTGGCTTCCGTTATTCCTTCACGTAGCTTCGGACAGACGTTCTCCACCGTCCACAATAGCGCGTTGGCGTAGATATGCTCATCGCTTGCCGGGCTGAAAGAAGTAAACCCGCTGACTACGTATTTGCTGCCGTCGGCACTGACAGGATAAGTTTTCTTCTGTTCCGTAAACGTCTGCGCCATGGCGGGCAGTATTATCCCTATCAGTAGATAGATTATTGCAAGGAATCGTTGTTTGGTCATCATACTCCGTTGTTTTTAAGAAAAACAGCATTCACCCCTTCTCCCTGTTGAGAGAGAAAGACGTGAACGCTGGATATATGTGTAATTGAGGTTTGATTGTACTTCACTTAGAAAGCTACACCCAGACGAATCAGGACATTGCTGGTGTTACACTCCCATGTTTTGATAAAGCCGCGCTGATAAGTGAAATCCAGGTTGAAACGGTCGTACCATATACCGACACCGATATTCATGCCTGCATCCACCCGCTTCCAGTCTTCCCAGTCGCCCATGTTGACGCTTGTTTCTTCACTGTCTCCCTGATAGGATTCTTTTTCTTTAATCTTACCTACATAGTCGCAACTTACGTAAGCGCCGAGATGTGCGTCGACTGCCAGAGCATCCGTAATGTTGTATTTATATCCGAAAGTAAACGGAGAAACCTGTACGTTGTGAGCCATTAAGCTTAGGCTGTATTCGTAGTCGCTTTCGTTTTCTTCGACCTTCCAGCCGCGGGAACCGAGTCCGAACTCCATTCCCTAGTACGTACCTACACTCCCTAATGGCTTCTGGAAACCGTAAACAAAGTTGTAACCGAGTTTGCTGCCGGTGTCTTCCGCTCCGTCTCCGGTCATTTTCATGACATTCAATCCGCCACGCAGGAACCATTGTGTTTCAGAAGGCTGTTTCTGAGCGGATTTGATGCTGACACTTCTGGATGATACAATCTGTGCTTGCACGCCTGCACACAGTAAGAATGCGGCTGCCAATGATAATAGTTTTTTCATGTTGAAATTCTATTTGATTATTAATACTTGTTGTCTGTTTATTTGATAACGGTTGTTATTTGATGACGGCGGCTATCTTGTCTTTGTCGGCTGTTGTGAGAGTTTTTTCCATGCGGATCCATTCGTAGTCCGAGGCTTCTGCCGTCTTCCAGTTGATAAAGGTGGCCGGATAGCCGATGACGGTCACTTTATACCCGTTCCCGTCGTCATTGGTTTTGACGTTGAATGTGGCTGCCACTATCACGTCTGCATTATGTTTTTGCGAAGACATATAGATTGCATAGCTGCGGATGTTGACCAGGTCGCCATTCATCTCTTGTTCGGCTTGTTCTCTGGTGAGCGTCCATTCGTCTTTGATGCGTCCTTTCGATTTGTCTATCTGCAACTCCACGGTTAGCGGCTTTACATAAGCGTTTGAGGTGACATCCAGCAGACGTGCCTGTGTTTCCTGCATTCTTACATTTGTTTTCTGTGCGTACGCTCCGATTGCACCGATAAAGGTGAGGAAAATAACTAAAATCAGTTTTTTCGTTTTCATATCCCTTTGTGATTATATGTTAATATGCTTGCAAAGGTATGCGAAAGGACTATACCAGCAGGAGAAAACATAGTTCCAAGGAGGATACGGAATTGTATCCTATTTGGATACACCGGAGGAGCTGCCCGTACTGATGCTGTCGGATAAATCGTGGAAGAAGTCGTGGTTGAGGATGCAGGAGATGCGCCAGAGCAGGTGGATGTCGATATTCTCTTTCCGGAAGATCTTGTAGACGTTGGGACGTGTGCAGCATAGCTGACTGGCGAACCAGGTAACAGTACGTCCTTGTTCGTGAAGCGTGCATTCGATAAGTTGTCCCGCATGAATCATGTCATTCTGCAAGTGTGCGTCCCCCGGATTCCCGTTGGAGGAACGGATTATTGTAATACCGGCGAGAATATATAAAAGAGGCGTGGGAATCTCACCTTCGTCCGTTCCGTGTTTCAAGGCCTTCGCAATGCCATATCATCAAGAACGAACAACGCAGAAAGCCCACGCCGATATGTACAACACCCGTAACCTCCCTTTGTTTCGGCAAAGAGAGGCACGGATGTATATAAATACACATCAGGAGGACGTCTTTGTTGCTATTCATCTTTCTGGTGATATGAAAAAAACTGCGAAGTTTTGAAACACGAAAGACAAACGCTTGTAAACGTCTTCTCTATATAAACAGCTCTCCCCACTAACCACCCGAAGGCTTTCTGCGGAAGAGTCCGCTGCAAATTTATGAAAAATAATGAGGCGGGAGAACAATATGGTTGCTAAATTTTGCTTATTCAGACCGTGCGGCGTGTTTTCAGAACTTCGGTCACTTACTTTTTCGCGGACCGGATGTTTCGCATGAGTCCCTGATACTTGGCCCTTTTCACTGCGCTGCCCTTGAACAGTGTCCTGTATTGTTCTTCCGAGAGGCGGTGCCAGTCTTCCTTCCGCATGGTCAGCAGGGAGGCGGAAGGGGAGAATTCTATTGTCCGTGAAGGAGTCGCGAAGCGGTTCCATGGACAGGCACGTTGACATTCGTCGCAGCCGTAGATCATTTTGCCCATTTTTTGCCCCGTATCGGGTGGAAGTTCTCCACGGTATTCAATGGTCAGGTAAGAGAGACATTTGGCGGAATTGAGCCTGAAAGGCGCTTCTAGCGCTTTTGTAGGACAAGCGTTGAGGCAACGGGTACATGAACCGCAACGGTTTTCCTGCGGACTGTCATAGCGGTCGGCAGGCAAGTCAATAATTAATTCTCCCAAAAAGAAGCAAGAACCCGCTTGCGGAATGATAAGCTGGGTGTTTTTCCCTATCCAGCCGAGTCCGGCACGCCATGCCCAATAGCGTTCGAGTACGGGGGCGGTGTCGCAGAAGGCGCGTCCGCCGGCAGAATAGTTGCTTTGGATAAACTCAAGCAACGTCTTGAGCTTTGCCTTCATGACATCGTGATAATCTTTGCCGTAGGCATACCACGCTATCTGGTATTCATTCTCCGGCAGCTTCGTTTCGGGATAATAGTTCAGGGCAACACTGATAACGGTGCGTGCCCCTTCTACTAAGAGCCGCGGGTCGAGGCGCTTGTCCTCATAATTCTGCATATAAGCCATTTCCCCCTGGCAACCGTCTGCAAGCCATTGGCGGAAAGTATCAGCAACCTTTTCACTGACAGCTTCGGCAGGCGCTGCTCCACAGGCTGAAAAGCCGAGGCGCAGGGCTTCGGCTTTGATTATTTCAGTGGGGAGGAGTGCTTCCATTTTTATAGCTGATATAACGTATGTTTTAGCTGATATGACGTATTCTGTATAGCTCGCGTAACGTATGCGTAACGTTATAACACTTTAAACTCATATCCTTCCGCTTTCAGAAACTCGATAGAGCGGGGGAGGGCATATTGCAGATTCCCGTTGTTCCATGATTTCAGGGAGTCGTGGAAGGTGATGATAGAGCCGTTGCGTGCGTAACGTTTCACGTTGTTGAGTACCTGTTCCGGGCGCATCCGCTTACTGTAATCGCGGGTCACGAGGTCCCACATGATGATCCGGTAATGATAGCGGAGGGTATAGTATTGTCGGAAACCCATGTGGCCGTGTGGCGGGCGGAACAGGTCGGAATGTATGATTTCATCTACTTTTTGGGCATTTGCCAGATAGTCGGGGTTGGAGTATTCGAATCCACGGATGTGGTTGAAAGTGTGGTTGCCGATGCGGTGACCGTGTTCTACCACCATCCGGTATTCGTCCGGGTGTTTCTTTATATTGTCGCCTACCATGAAGAAGGTAGCTTTAATATTGTGTTTTTCCAGCAGTTCCAGTACCCAGGGAGTAACTTCGGGGATAGGTCCGTCATCAAAAGTCAGGTAGACGGCCCGTTCGTTCGGGTCCATTCGGAAAATGGCTTGCGGATACAACGCCCGGAAAAACCACGGTGGTTGTTCTATAAACATGAGAGTTTGTACTTTTTTGAAATAATAAGTAACAAGTAATAAGCAATGGGCTGCGTTGTAAACCGCATGGATGATATCGCTTAATACTTGTTACTTATTGCTTAATTTATTTCCCTTTCATTCTCGTCACATACTCGTTGTATAGTTGGTCGAGCTGTTCGGAGTAGTGTTTTGCAAGTTCTTCTGATTTGTATTTCTCCATTAGGCGTACTTCCGCGTCAAGCAATCCTGCATTGTACATGAAGTTTTCGCTGGCAATGGAGAGTTGGTAGTCGGTCAGACTCAGGTACCAGACCATGTATTCGAGCGACTTGTTGGCAAGTTCGTCGATAATCTTGTTCGCTTTCTCTGTCTGTCCCAACTGATAGTAGGCTTCTGCCATTTGGAAAGCCCCGTTGGCCCAGTCGTACGGTACGTTGGACGATGGAATCATCTTCTCGGCATAGTCGAGGGCGGCAAGCGCCTTGTCTTTTTTGCCTTCCTTGATGAGTTGTCCCACCAGTTGCGTGAAGATGCGGCGGTGTGTGTAGCACATACGCATCACGTTCTCGTCGATGTAGATTCCCGGCTTGTCGATACCGCCGAACTTGAACTTGTTCATCAGGTTGTCGTACATCTTTTCACTGTCGATTTTGCTGTTCAGTTTGTCCGTCTCGAACGGAGTGAAGCGGTAGGCAAGACCTTCCTGAACGAAGTGGTTATCCATGCCGAGGTGGTTTTCGCTGCCTACGGTTATTGCCATATAGATCGGGCGTTCCCAGTTGGCGTTGGCCAGCATTTCGAGCATCATCAGTTCGCTCTTGTAAAGCGCGCGTTTCGGGTTGCCGTTGGCGTCTTTCAGCGAGATAGTCATATATTCGGGGATAGAGTCACCCAAGGCTTCTGGTATCTTCATGCCGGAACGGCGCACGGCTTCCGCATCCACTTTCATCACGATACTGTCCGTCGGGATCAGAGGAAGTTCGATTCCCTGTCCGCTTTTCTTGAGCAGTTCCTTCAGTTGGTCGTTCTTGCCGAGCATCCAGCGGTTGATAATCTCCTTCAGTTCATACGGGTTCTCTCCGAAGATAGAGTGGACGAGAGACAATACGGTGGTGTCTCCCTGTGCTGCCAGTTCTTCGGCCTGCTTGAAGTAGTTGTCGATGAGCTTCTTCATTTCCGGGCGGATAGAGATATACTCGTTCTGTCCTTCCACGTATTGGACGCGGTCCCATGTGATAGGGAGAGAGGGCGAATCGTATGCCGGACGCTTCATCTGGTCGATGTACCAGTCGGTCTGCAAGTAACTCAGGTTACAAGTGCGGGCATCGGTACGGAAGCCTTCCGTTTCCTGATTGTACCACAGAGGGAAGGTATCGTTATCACCGTTGGTGTAGATAATCGGGTTTCCTGATTCCTGCAGGGTCATCAGATAGTTCTGGCCGAAGTCGCGGGCTACGAAGCGGCCGCTACGGTCGTGGTCGTCCCACGTCTGTCCTGCCATTTGAATGGGGACAAACAGGCAGAGAACGGAAGCCAGAGCAGCGGCAGGAAGTTCCTGCATCTTGCAGTACTCCCGCAATAGCCGGATAACACCTGCCACACCCATACCTACCCAGATGGCAAAGGCATAGAATGAACCGGCGTATGCATAATCTCGTTCACGAGGCTGTGCAGGCGTCTGGTTGAGGTAGAGCACAATGGCGATACCCGTCATGAAGAACAGGAAGAATACTACCCAGAACTGCTGGATACCACGCTGACTGTGGTAGGCTTGCCAGAAAAGCCCGATCAGTCCGAGCAGCAACGGCAGGCAGTAGAATACATTGTGTCCTTTGTTATTCTTGAGGTCCTGCGGCAGGAATTCCTGATTGCCTACGAGCAGGTTATCGATGAACGGAATACCGGTAATCCAGTTGCCGTGTTCTATTTCTCCGCTACCCTGAATGTCGTTCTGGCGTCCGGCGAAGTTCCACATGAAGTAACGCCAGTACATGAAGTTCAACTGGTAGGAGAAGAAGAACTTGATGTTCTCCCATTGGGTAGGCATATTCACCATGACCATTTCTCCACATTGGTCGTAAGGTACGTCATGTCCCTTGATGTCAACCCATTGCTTGTAGAGCGGGGCGTGCGAGGAACTGTACATACGCGGGAAAAGCATATTCTGTGCGTATTCATACTCGATACGTCCGGGGAGTTCGATATAAGAGTCTTTTTCGTCCGGCGAAGTCTTTTCCTTGCGGACATACTTGCTGCCTGTTTCCGACTGGCGGGGAATGCAATAACCGTCTTTTACGTCGAGTGCCACTTTGGAGGAGAAAGCAGGGCCGTAGAACAACGGGCGTGTGCCATATTGCTCACGACCGAGGTATTCGCCCAGCGTGAAGATATCTTCCGGTGAGTTCTGGTCCATGGGCGTGTTGGCGGTAGAGCGGATAACGATCAGTGCATAAGACGAATAGCCGATAACGATCATCATCGTGCACAGCAATGTCGTGTTCAGCGTGCGCGCCGAAATACGCCATTTCTCTTTCATCTTTTCCTGCATCTGCGGGGCAAGATAGATAGCCAATACGCCGATTACGAGGATACCGATGAGGATACTGCTGGCTCCATGTCCGTAGAACGGGATACCGAGCAGTGCAATCGTCAGTATAAAGGAGACAGCCATGCGCGCCTTGCTCTTTTGCGTGTAACTTTCGTAAACACCCCAGATCAGCGCTGCTGCAAGCAGGATGATATAGACCACTACTCCGGTGTTGAACGGCATTCCCAATCCGTTGACAAACAACAGTTCGAACCAGCCGCCTACTTTCACGATACCCGGCACAATGCCGTAGAGCACGGCTGCCACGAGCACCATGGAACCGAAAAGGGCAAGCAATGAACCTTTTGCGGTGGCATTCGGAGTTTTCTTATAATAGTAAACCAGCACGATAGCGGGCAAACAAAGCAAGTTGAGCAAGTGTACGCCGATACTCAAACCGGTCAGGTAGGCGATGAGGATAATCCAACGGTCGCTGTGAGGCTGGTCGGCTACGTCTTCCCACTTCAGTATCAGCCAGAAAACAACGGCGGTGAACAGGGAGGAGAAAGCGTATACTTCGCCTTCTACGGCCGAGAACCAGAATGTGTCACTGAATGTATAAACCAGTGCACCGATCAGTCCGCTACCCATCACTGTGATAAGCTGTCCTTTGGTGATATTGTTTTCGTCAGTGATAATCAGTTTGCGTACCAGGTGGGTGATGCTCCAGAAAAGGAACAGGATACAGGCGCCACTCATGAGGGCACTCATGTAATTCACCATTTTAGCAACAGTTGTTACGTCGGAAGCAAATTGAGAAAACAGATTCGCCACTAGCATGAAGAAAGGCGCGCCGGGCGGGTGTCCGACTTCCAGTTTATAGCCGGTGGTTATGAACTCCGGGCAATCCCAGAAACTTGCGGTCGGTTCTATTGTCAGGCAGTAGACGGTTGCCGCAATGATGAATGTAAGCCAACCCATAAGGTTGTTTACGGTTCTGTACTGTTTCATTAGCACTATCGTAGTTTATTCGTTAAAAACAAATTATGAGGTCGCAAAGATAGTGATTTGTAAGGATAATGAGGAAGAAAGTAAGAAATATTAAGTAACGGAGGGGTGATTTACTATCTCTTTCACTCTTCCGGAAGGCGGGAACTTGTGTGTTGGCAAGTAAGGAATTTGTTTTTAGCCCTTTAATAAATAAGCTCTGGTGTATTAGAGATAAACTTCCTTTATCCTGTTAGTGAACTTCTTTTGCCTTAATAACAAACTTCCTTTTCATTAATCATAAACTATAATTGCAAGTTTTGTTTTTATAAATGAAACTTGCAATTATAAAAACAAAGCTTTCAATTTTATAAACGTAACTTGCGTTTATAGATTATCCTTAGTCAAGCATAACTTTCCTGTTAGAGAAGAGCAAGTTTACTATTAATACAACGGAAGTTTACTATTAATAGCTTGGACGTTAGGTGTTAACACTTGTAATATCAGCTGTTAATGGTTGAGATTTCAGGTATTAATACTTGGGTTGCTGTATATATATGTTTGGGATATTGAATATGTGTATCCTTTAATGATGGTGATGATGTTCCCCTAAAACCCGATGAGGCAGTGTGCCGTGTCCCAATAGCTCGATGGGGCAGTTGAAGTTTCTTTCCAGCCATTCGGTAGTGACGCCCGTGTCCGGATGGTAATCCAGTGTTTCATTGACACAGGCGATGGATTTTACCTGTTGCAATACAGTGCCAATGTCGTGACTGACAAGGATAATGGCACATTCTTTATTGATTTCAGCCAATAACTCATAAAGGCGTGCTTCGAAACGTTTGTCGATATACGTGCTGGGTTCATCGAGAATCAACACTGCAGGGTCCGAGATGATGGCACGTCCTAACAAGGCACGTTGCAGTTGTCCACCGCTTAATTGTCCGATAGAACGGCTTTCGAGCCCTTCTAATCCCATGCGGGCGATAATCTGTTTGCCTTTCTCTCTCTGTTCGGGAGTGAACCGGGAGGTGAGCGACTTCTGTATGCTCAATCCGGACAGGATCACTTCTTCCACGGAAATAGGGAACTTCCGGTCTATGGTGCTATATTGCGGCAGGTAACCGAGGAAAAGCTGGGATTTCGCGGAAGAACTTTGGTGGGAGTTTTTGGCAGATGTTTCTGTCGAAGTCCCTTCCGTAGATGTTCTTATGGGAGCCTTCTCGGGAGTATGGAATATAATTTCCCCTCCGGTTGGTTTTAACAAACCGAGGATGCACTTTATAAGCGTTGTTTTGCCGCCTCCGTTCGGACCTATAATACCTAGAAAATCCCGTTCGTAGATGCTTAGATTAACATCGTGGAGAACAGTGCGACCGTCATATCCGGCGGAAAGATTCTTTATTTCGATTATCGGTTTCATCATTGGAAAGGGCTTGATTGGTCTTTCTTTATACGTTTATTTGGTGGCAGCTTGCGGCGCAAGGGCTTTGGCTACATTCAGCATCTCTTCCTCCCAGTCATAACTTAACGGGTTGATAGGGACCACTTTCGTTCCGGTTTGCTGTGCGATGGTTTCCGCATTGCGTTTGTCAAACTCCGGTTGAACGAAGATAACGCCTACATTTTCCGCCTGACAGACGTCTATCAGGTCTTTCAGATGGGCGGGAGAGGGTTCTTTGCCTCCTTCTTCGATCGAAATCTGATGCAATCCGTAGTCGCGGGCGAAGTAGGAGAGGGCCGGATGATAAATCATGAAGGCTTTGGCTGCTTCGGGGGTGGAGAGTTGCCGGCGAATCAGGCTGTCGGTGTGCTGGATGCGCTGACAGAGAGAATCGTAACGGTTTCTATAATATGGTTCGTTTGCTTTATCCAGTTGACTAAGGGCCTTGTAGGTGTTTCCGGCGATGATTAAAGCATTACCGGTAGAATTCCATACGTGTGGCTCTACGGCGTGGATATGGCCGTCGTGACTGTTGTGGCCGTGGGCATGGCCATGGTCATCATTATTGAGTATGAGGTCGATTCCTTTCGAGGTGTCGAACACTTGGATATGGGGAGTATTGTTCATTAGGCGGTCCATCCAGGTTTGTTCGAAACCGATGTACCCGATGCGGAAATAGGCTTTGCTGTCTCCTAAAGAAACAAGTTGCTGGGGGATAGGATCGTATGTCTCCGGACTGGAACCTTTGGGCACCATGCTGACTACTTTGAATTTATCTCCGGCAATAGCCTCGGTGAAATAACGTTGCGGTTCCAGTGTGACGGTTATCACCGGCTTTGTCTCGTCATCGTTACTTGCCTGGGAGGAACGTCCTGTGCAGGCTGCTATCAGGAGGCAGGTACCAAGAAGGAAAAGTGTTCTCATATCTTTTAGTTGTTGTTTCATGATTTTTTCTGTTTCGGGGTTTCAATCTTATCTTGTTTCTACTCTTGTTTCCGGGCCCGTAATATTTCCCGTTTACCACCCGGAGGTCCGGGGAGGCGTTCTACTGTGAATCCGGCTGTCTGCAACATTCGGCGTACTACACCTTTGGCACAGTAGGTAGTCAGAATTCCGTCTCTATCTAATAAAACATAGAGGCGGTTGAATAGTTCTTGCGACCACATTTCCGGTTGCTTTTCCGGGGCGAAGGCGTCGAAATAGATGGTATTAAACGGAGTATTGGAAGTTGAGTATTGAGAAATGACTGCATTGTTGTTGGTGCTGTTCATTTTTGACTCTTCCTTCTTTCCCGTTATCCATTGATTGACGTCCGTTTCTATTTTTCGTAAGGTGAAGTGTGGCGTAAGCTGCACGTCTTTCTCCCAGGGCGATGTATGAAGCTGCTTAAACAATTCGATAGCCGGTTGTTGTTCTTCATCATTCGGGGTAAATTGCTCATCGGTTGCTGTCTGCTTCCGATGTATGGTAAGCTGCTCATCGCTGGAGATATACCCTAGCTGTTCTACTGTCTGCCAGTCTAGTGGATAGAGTTCCAGTCCTGTATAGTGTATATTTCGTCTGCTTCTTTCCGCTTCTTCAAGGGTGAGCCAAGCGTTTAATCCTGTCCCGAAGCCGATTTCAAGAACACGTGGAGTAGCGGCAGGAGAGGCTTTCAGCCCCATATCGATGAAAATATGTTGAGACTCCGTGCGTGCCCCTTTCGTCGAATGATAATGTTCATTCAATTCCGGAACAAACAGAGTAGCGCTCCCGTCATCGGTTCTCTCAATTATTCTTTCCATCACTCAATCTTTAATACCTAATACTTAATACTTAAAAAAGACCTCTACCCCGCCATAGCATCCCAGGCACTTTCGAGCACATACAGGAGAAGGATATAACGTATCAGTTTGCCGACAAACATGGAAACAATAGTAAGCCATGTGTTACTTCGCATAAATCCTAGTGCAATGGCGATCACTTCGCCAATGGCAGGAAGAAAGGTGAAGAATGCCATCAATGCCCCTTTCCCTTGCAGGAATTTCACCATTTTGTCTACCTTTTCTTTCTTTACCTTGAAGTATTTCTCAATCCAGCTAATTTTGCCCAGGCGCCCCATGTAGTAACAGGTCATTCCGCCCACTGTATTGCCCAGAGTGGCGGATATCAGACAGGCTATCGGGGGCAAGCCGAGTTTCACCAATGCCACCAGTACCAGTTCGGAACTGAAAGGCACGATGCTCCCAGCCAATAAAGCCGAGATGAATAATCCCGGAAGTCCCCGTTCTATGAGGAGTTGTATCATTGAATCTACAAAAGCGTCCATATATTAAAAGCAAATAAGAGGATGAGGCCGACCAATGAAATGATAAAGAACACATTCGAACTTTTACTATTGGTCAGTACAAAGAAATGCCCGATCAGGATGCTGTTGCTTATGATAAGCAAAGGCAGCAGGGCACTGCAATATATCGGTTGCAAGGCAATCAGCAGGAACAGGAAGAGCGTCAGGTCTATCAAGAACTGGAGATAGGCACGTGTGCGTATCTTATCCTCAAATCCGGCAGCGATGCAATGAACGGCACTGACGATAAACATCACGAGCAGATAGCCCAGTATAGCCAATTCCCAGGGTTGAAGGATTTGTAAGTTAAAGACTTCTCCGAAAGCTAATAGCTGGTTGAAAGGGCGGTAGAACAACTCCATCTCGTTATAGAAGAAGGCGTGTCCGAACAGCATCCAGTAGGGCAGCATCCATCCGAGCAGCGCGCCGCAGAAACTACGCGGAGTGAGCGACTGGAAACGGTAGGCTTCGAGCAACCAAAGCACCGAGAGGATGGTGAGCTGTGGGAAAAGAATACTTCCCGCTCCGATAAAGAAGAAGGAATAGAATAGATAGCCCGCAGCTTGAGCTTGCTGATAGCTTTTAAACAGAAAATAAATGGAAATAAGAGAACCGAGGGCGACAATGTCTCCTATGTATAGTAAATGCATTCCCGGACAAACGGTGACTAGCAGGAAATAAATAGCTGTCTGCATGGAAGCCCTCATGCGGATAATGCTGAACTGGTTGTTCAGCTCTATCAGAAAATAGCCGATGATTGCGTAAACCAGAAAGCTGACAATTCGTTCTGCCCATCCCGGAAGCAGTAGATCGCGGGTGGATTGCAAGAAAGAAGAGCTGTCCTTGGGTGTTGTTGAGGCTATGGAGTCGGGAAATAAAAAGTAAGTCAACACCCAGCATAGGGCGCAGATAAAGATAACGGCAGGCAGGGTCCACCGTCCTGCCGTCACTTGACTTTGTAGTCTTTTATTTCTCATTTGTCTGTCAGTTCTTTTGCCGCCCGGCGGGCATATATCATCGCTTTGTAGGATCTATATGCTGTGCAAATAAGGGATTTATGCCTGCCGTGGCGTATCATTACAGGTTGTTTCTTACAAATCGAATCCGATGTCGCGGCGGAAATACTTCTTGTTGAAGTCGATCATGTCTGCCACTTTGTAGCTCTGTGCCAGTGCTTCTTCTTTCGTTGCACCGTAAGAGCAAACGGCAATCACACGTCCTCCGTTCGTCACCACTTGTCCGTCTTTTATGGCTGTTCCGGCATGGAAGATGATGCTGTCGGTGGCGGCAGCCTGTTCCAGCCCGCTGATAGGGAATCCTTTTTCGTAGGCTTCGGGGTAACCGCCGCTGACAAGAATAACGCAGCCGGCCGAACGTGGGTCCATCACCAGTGTTTTCTCGTTCAGATTGCCTGCCGCTGTGCCTTCAAGCAACTCTACGAAGTCGCTTTGGATGCGCAACATCACGCTTTCTGTTTCCGGGTCGCCCATGCGGACGTTGTATTCGATAACCATCGGTTCACCTTTCACCTTGATAAGACCGAGGAAGATGAAACCTTTGTAGGTGATCTTTTCTTTTTTCAGACCATTGATGGTCGGTTCGATGATGCGTGTGCGTACTTTCTCCATATATACTTCATCAGCAAACGGAACCGGAGTAACGCTACCCATACCGCCTGTATTCAATCCTTTGTCGCCTTCACCGATACGTTTGTAGTCTTTCGCCACAGGGAGGACTTTGTAGTTGTCTCCGTCTGTCAGTACGAATACAGAGCACTCGATACCGCTCAAGAACTCTTCAATCACAACGGTTGCCGATGCGGAACCGAACATGCCGCCGAGCATTTCTTTCAGTTCTTTCTTCGCTTCATCCAGCGTAGGAAGGATGAGAA
>OGFW01000784.1_pt1 | contig 30174 bp, 25 predicted proteins | sample 1570991 | NCBI WGS metagenome assembly OGFW01 (sample SAMEA2582074, study PRJEB24529) | metagenome | biome: Human gut stool | place: China | collected 2011
CGATATTAAAAGAAAGGAAATATGTGATAATTAACTTCCTAATTATCATACAAGAAAGAATAATGAGAATAGAATCAGCATTAGAAAAAATTAACATACAGGAGGAAGAGATTATGACAGCTAAAGAAGAAAATACATTAAAGGAGTATACAACAGGTGATTTGCAGAGATTTATAAACCAGAAGAGCCAGGAAGAAGCAAAAGATGCAGCACCAGAAACATCAGTAACACCAGTTCAGTCAGTATCAGAGGACAATATAAAGTCAGAGACCATGGAACAGTCTAAGGAAGTTGAAACATCATCAGATGAAGAAATAGTAACACAGCCAGATATATGTGACAGTGACATTTCAAAAGCAAATCCAGCACCAAAGAGTGATGAAGAGTTGGAAGATGACACAGAAGAAGATAGTGATGACCCTAATAAAAATTTACCACCAATTACACCTAATGATAAACGCGTAATACTCTGCATTAAAGAGGGATATAGGTTGGAGATGGTTCCAGTATACAACGCAGACAATATGGTTGTGGAAAAGTGCAAGCTGTTTCTGGTAAATGAAGCTTACAACGTTCCTATGATAGGAGCAGGAGCTGAAGTACAGGTTGGAAAAGAAAAAATCATGGGTGCAGACGATTATAACGTGTTATATGTGATAAAAAAATTTGTAATCAATTTCGAAGAAAATGACATTAAGCTGGCGTTTGAAAGAGCAACAAAGTTTCTCAAGGCTAGCAGGAGCATGGTGGCACTCAACAATTCATTGAATATCATAGATGCATATCGAGAAGTTGTAAGACGAGCTATAAAGATGTCTAAAAGTGAGGATAATGCGACAGACAGCAAGAACACTGAAGGCAGACAATGTAAGTATGACCCAGAAAATAGAATTGTATCTGTTAGAGATACATACATGAAGAAAATCATGGAAGATACGGGTTACACTCCAGTGACATTCTGCAAGAAGCTAAGATTGGCTGAGGTCAGTATGGGGGTAAATTTCTTAAAGTGTAGCAAAGGTCGTTATGCATATAATGAGACAGGAAATCAGCGTTTCTACAAGTTATATGTTGTTGATGAATATATGGAAGAAAGTGAGGTGGCGTAATATGTGCAAATACAATTTACTGAATGGATATGTAGGAAATAAGGCGTCCTACACAAACAAAATACAAGCCTTATTTGACCCGACTTGCACAAAGTACTTTGAGCCTTTTGCAGGGGGAGCTTCTATATACTTTTCACACTATAATGGGAAGTACCAAAAAGAAGGATTAAATGATAGAAATCCAAATATCGCACTTTTGTATATGTCCCTTGCGGATGAAGAAACACGTGAAGCTACGATTCATGCAATTTTAAGTATTGAGAAGCCTGATGATAAGAATGTTGCAAAGGAACAGTTCCGCAATGCACAGAGAAAAATGTTAAAACCATATTGCAGGGCTAGTGACGTTCCAAAAGAAAAAAGGGTAGAGCTATGTAGGGATATTTTTATTGTGTATTCACAGTCTTTCAACTGTGCTGGAAAGAGTTACTCAAAGCAAAAATCAAACGCTAAGTACAAAATAGAAGTAAAGCGCAATTTAATGAATGCTGTAGATAGATTGAAAGAACATCCAACAATATATAATGCCGATGGGATTGAGATGATAAAAAAGGTTAAGAACCAGAGTGAGACACAGCTGTTTGTGGACTGGCCATATGTAGGCTTATATAGAAGTTCATCCAAATTATATCAGACTGAAATGGCTGGCCTATATGATCATATTAGGGGCGCTGAGGAGATGGCAGACAGCAAAGCTGCTGTGGTCATGTGTGATTACCGCTCACAATATGAAGGAGTTCCAACAATATATGATGCAATACTAGGTGATGACTGGCACTGCTTTAAATTGGCAGATACATATAAGCACGCAGAAGTAGTCAAACGCGGTGAACATAAGAGGCATGCACAGGAGTACGTGTGGACAAATAGGATTCCAGAGTATGCAGAGCTGTATTTGTCAATGCAGGATTATAAAGAAAAAATAACCATTGATGAATACTGGGAAAAAATAAGGTATGCATGTAAGAACCATTTGATTCCAGATAAACATATAGCAGAGTATTGTGCAACTTATGAAAGTTTATATGATGGGGAGAAATTATTCACTAACTAACCCCCATTAAAAGATTTATAAATTTACTATATATGAAAAAGCTGTCCTATCGGCAATACAACACGGGGAGAAGGAGAAAAAATATGAAGTTAGAGAGCATTAAGAGATTGATTGGTGGCACAGTATACAGCATTGAGGAGGCAGAGCTTATAGCTGTAGGTACGAACCTAGCAATTCCAGAGGATGAAGAAGTAACACTCGATATTCTCAGATACTACGCTGAGACAAAAGGAGAGTTTGTGGCAGAGATGCTTTACAGGACTACAGATGGAGAGTATTTCGTGTATGGCATGGGAGGAAACAAAAGTGAATATTTGACAGCTTATGTTTCTGGAACTGGAGCAGGAAGTGACATATGGCTTGTTGATGAGAGTGAGGTAGTATCATTTTTTGAGCACTATAACCTCGTAGATGAATATGAAAGATTCTTGGAGGGAAGAAAGCAGTAGTCAGCAAGTAAAAAAGCAAATGGCAGTTTGATGCAATCGGTGTCGAACTGCAAAAAAATGAGGTGCAACATGATTCAGTAAAATCCGATAGAAAGGATTTTGAATCATTATGAAAACAGAAAAAGATTATTTAATGGCAAGCGAGAAGTATAATCTCACAATCAAAGAGGCGGTTCAGTACTTCAACATTGGAGAGAAAAATCTTCGTAAACTGGTGGCGAATAATCCGACAGCAGATTACATACTTATGGTAGGAAATAAGATACTTATTAAACGTAAGATATTCGAACAGTTTATTGATGAGACAGGCTCTATATAAAAGCAAAAAATACCTTGCAAAATATATGTAGTTCCGATACAATCCCCATCCCAATGGTGGGGATTGTATTAGAGGTTGGAGGATAAACCATGAGTGAAAAAAGAAGAGACAATAAGAATCGCATATTACGTATAGGAGAACAGCAACGTGCAGATGGGAGATATTTATTCAGCACGTTAGATCCAATTTCAAAAAAGAGAATATTTGTATACAGCTGGAAACTGGAAAGACATGATAAAATGCCAGAGGGAAAAAAGCCAGACTTATCGCTTAGAGAAAAGGAAAAATTGCTAGAGCGTGATTTGGCAAATGGTATTTCTTTATCCGGTGGAGATATGACAGTATTAGAACTGGTAGAGAAATATTTGGAGCAAAAGCGCAATGTCAGACCTACCACAGCCGCTGGATATAAAACAGTGGTTAATGTATTAAAAAGAGACAGCTTTGGAAGTCAGAAGATTAATCATATCAACACGATAGATGCAAAGGCTTGGTTAATAAAATTACAGTCAGAGGATGGAAAGAGCTATAGCAGTATCCATACAATACGTGGAGTAGTAAGACCAGCCTTTCAGATGGCTTATGAGGCAGACCTAATCAGAAAAAATCCTTTTGATTTTGAACTGCATAATTTTCTAATTGATGATTCAGTAAAAAGAGATGCAGTAACATCAAAACAAGAAAAGGAGTTTTTAAGGTTTGTTCAACAGGATGAACATTTCAGTGAGTGCTACGATGGGATGTTTATATTATTTAGAACAGGCTTGAGAATAGGCGAGTTTTGCGGACTTACGTTAAAGGATATAGACTTGGAGAAAAGAACAATCAACGTGAACCATCAATTACAGTATGTTGGCAGTAGGGGAAAGTACATAGAAAAAACAAAAACTGAAGCTGGGACACGAGTATTGCCAATGTCGGATGAAGTTTATGCAGCATTCAAGAGGGTAGTACAGAATAGAAAGAAACCTAAAGTCGAGAAAATGATAGATGGTTATACAGGTTTTCTGTTCTTGGATAAGCGTGGAAAACCAATGATGCCTTATCAATGGGAAAAACGCTTTCAGCATGTGGTTGAGAAGTACAATAGAATTTATCGAGTGCAACTTCCAAAGATAACACCACATGTGTGCCGTCATACATTTTGTACGAATGCAGCAAAGCGAGGAATATCTGTAGAAACATTGAAATATTTAATGGGACATACAGATATAAGTGTTACCTCAAATGTGTATACACACCTTAAGTTGGAAGATGCGCAGAGAGAAATGGAGAGGCTTGAAAGGATAGAAAAAGAAATGAAAAAGTGTGCCAAGTAAGGAAATAAAGGGCATAGGGAAAAAGTACTGATGAGTACGAATCGGGTTTATACCTAGATTTGTACTCATTTTACTTACCGAGATATGGTAAAATATGCGATTTTATGCTAGGATAAGACCATTGGGTTAGATGTCGTGAAAGTGCGATAAAACCTAGGAAAAATAAGGATATACAAGGAAAAACGAAGATATGCAAGATAAAATTAAAGTGCTCATGGTTTGCCACGGCAACATCTGCCGCAGCACCATGGCCCAAAGCATCTTCACCCACCTGGTCCACGGACAGCACCTCGATGCTGTTTTCGAGATAGATTCAGCTGCGACCAGCCGTGAGGAAATAGGCAATCCGCCGCACTACGGCACCAAAAACAAACTATACGAGGAGCATATTCCTCTTATTCCACACCGCGCGAGACAGATGACACGCGATGATTATTTGTACTACGACCTTCTGATTGGAATGGATACTGCAAATATCAGGAATATGACAAGGATTGCATGTGGCAGTGACAGTCAGCAGAAGATATTTAAGATGCTGTCATTTGCTGATTATGGGACAAATCATAAGCTTACGGCAGCGCGCGATGTTGCAGATCCATGGTATACAGGTGATTTTGATGCGACCTTTGATGATGTAATTAGTGGATGCCGGGGCTTGTTAGAATACATAAAAGAGGTGTATAATCTATAGCTATAGCAATTAAAAGAGAATAATAGCGGCGGTTACGGTGCTGAACACAGCTGCGATAATTAATTTCAGGAGGCACAAATGCAATTACAGAATGGAAGACCGACAGATACCACAGGCAGACTGGATAAAGAAATCCGTACATACGATTTTTTGGACAAACTGGGAATCGAATATCAGAGAATAGACCACGAGGCGGCATTTACGATGGAGGTTTGTGAGGAGATTGACAAGACACTCGGCGCAACAATCTGCAAGAATCTTTTTCTGTGCAACCGCCAGAAAACTGATTTTTACCTGCTAATGATACCGGGAGACAAGACCTTTAAGACAAAAGAGCTCTCGCATCAGATAGGCAGTGCGAGACTTTCGTTTGCAAGTCCGCAGGATATGGAAAAATATCTGGATATCACACCGGGCTCAGTCAGTGTGATGGGGCTGATGAACGACCATGACAATGCGGTCAGACTTCTGGTGGATGAGGATGTGCTAAAAGGTGAGTGGGTTGGATGTCATCCATGCATAAATACATCCAGCCTCAGGATAAAGACAAAGGACATGTTTGGCCCGGTGATAAAGGCCATGCATCATGATATGACCGTGGTAAAATTAACAGGTGAAGCATAGTAAAGCCTGACAGAACGTAAGGAGAATCAATGGTAAAAGCAGTAATATTTGACATGGACGGAACACTCATAGATACGGAGAAATATTATCGTATTTTCTGGCCGATGGCACTTAAGCAATTCGGCTACGAGATGACAGATGAGCAGGCGCTTTCGATGCGAAGTCTCGGGCAGCCGTATGCACCGCAGCATCTTAAGGATATGTTTCATGATCCGGATATGGATTATGATAAAATCAGGGCTTACCGTCGCAAAATCATGGAGGAGCATCTGGAAAAGGTGGGTATTGAGCTTAAGCCCGGTGCAATTGAGATACTTACATATTTGAAGGAAAAAGGCATTCACAGAGCGATTTCCACAGCAAATGATATAGAAAGAGCTGAGAAATATTTAAAAAAGATAGGGCTCTACGGATATTTTGACAAGATTATCTGTGCACCTATGGTGGAGCATGGAAAGCCGGCACCTGATGTGTATAAGTTTGCTTGCAGCGAGCTAAAGCTGGCACCTGATGAGTGCATGGCGGTAGAGGATTCGCCAAATGGCGTCAAAAGTGCATATTCTGCAGGCTGTAAGGTTGTTATGGTACCGGATTTGACACAGCCTGATGAAGAGCTTAAAAAGATGCTTTTTGCCTGTGTTGACAGGATAGATGAGATTAAAAGTATAGTATAATCACAGCATATATAAGTCGTGGAGGCATGATGGACACAGAAAATGATTTACCGGGAATTTCGTTAAAAGACGAGCAGAGACAGCTTCAAAATATCATAGAGATTGCACAGGATAATCTGGACCGTGCAAAGGAATCTGTAAAAAAGCTGACAGATGATTTAGAGGATTTAAGAGATGTCTACGAGGCACAGGACAAGGAGGGGCTTGCTCTGTGGAACAATGCGACAGCGCAGCTTCATGAGAACGAGAGAAATATTGTAAGATGTGAAAAGGCGCGGAAAAAGCCGTATTTTGGCAGAATAGATTTTAAGGATCCGCGTCAGAAGTCACAGGAGTCCTACTATATAGGCAGAGTCGGTATTGCAAAGAATGCATCAGAGCCTGTGGTCATTGACTGGAGAGCACCGATTGCATCCGTATATTATGAAAACAGTCTTGGACCATGTAAGTACACGGTGAGCTCAGAGGGGACTTTTGAGATTGATTTAAACAGAAAGCGCACCTATGAGATTGCAGATGATAAGCTCATCGACTTTTTTGATTCAGATGTCGTAGCAAATGATGAGCTTCTGACAAAGTATCTGGCTAAGAATAAAAAGGCAGTGCTCGGAGAGATTATCGCGACAATCCAAAAGGAGCAAAACCTTATTATCCGCCGTTCGCCAAAGACGAATATCATTGTGCAGGGAGTTGCAGGCTCAGGAAAGACAACGGTTGCAATGCACAGGATATCGTACATTTTATATAATTATGCTGATGATTTCAGACCGGAGGATTTCTACATTATAGGCAGTAACCACATTTTGTTGAACTATATTACAAGCGTGCTTCCGGAGCTTGATGTGTACGGCATAAAACAGATGACTATGGAGCAGCTTTTTACAAGGCTTTTGTACGAGGATTGGGATGACAAAAAGTACAGCATACATGAAGTCAGCAAAAATGACAGTAGAAACAGCATAAAGGGCAGTAAAGAATGGTTTGAAGCTCTTGAAAAATTCTGTTGGGATTACGAGGAAAAGTGTATTCCAAGAGATGAGGTCTACATGGAAAAAACAGGCAATCTGCTTGTGGGAAAGGTGCTGATAGACACTTATCTGCATGATAATCCGCTTCTTTCCATGCAGAGTAAAATCCTCATGTTAAATGAGATAATTTACTCGAAGTATGAAAATGAGGTTCTCGGTAAGGAAGTGAAGTTCCCTGCAAAGGAGCGCAGAAAGCTTGATAAAAAATACAAAACCTATTTTGGTAAGGATGACTGGAAGGGCTCTGTGTATGATTTTTACAGGGATTTTCTGCTTAGTCAGACGGAGAAGGAATATGATATAGATATTCCAAAGGACTCATTTGATGTGTATGATCTGGCAGCGCTTGCGTATATTTATAAGCGCATCAAGGAGACAGATCCGGTTCGTGAGGCGAGTCATGTGGTTATTGATGAGGCACAGGATTTTGGCATGATGGCATACTGCTGTCTGCATTACTGCCTCAGAAACTGCACATACACTATCATGGGCGATACCTCGCAGAATATACATTTTGAGTATGGCTTAAATGACTGGGAGGACTTGAAAAAGCTGATACTCACAGGCACATATGATGCATTCGGTCTGCTTCGAAAGAGCTACAGAAACACTATTGAGATATCAGAATTTGCAACAGAGATACTGCGCCATGGAGATTTTGCAATCTATCCGGTGGAGCCTATTATTAGGCATGGAAACGCAGTGCGCATAGAGGAGTATGCCAATGTGCGCTCACTGATTTCGGCATCGGTTGACACGATAAAAGGCTGGCAGAGTGAAGGCTATGAGACGATAGCTGTCGTGTGCCGTGATGAGGCAGAGGCTCTCAAGGTGTCTGCTGAGCTTAAAAAACATATAGAAATAGCAGATGATGATATTGAAACTGCACAGTTTGGTGCAGGAGTCATGGTACTTCCGGTCGCGTATACAAAGGGACTTGAGTTTGATGCTGTATTGCTGTTTGACCCATCAGAGAGAAAATATCCGGCTGATGATAGTCATGTGAAGCTTTTGTACGTTGCGGCTACCCGTGCACTTCATGAGCTTGCTGTATTCCACCGGGGCAGGCTGACACCGCTTATTGCAGACCCTGCTCCTTCCAACAGGCATCAGAAGGAGTTTTCTGCAGAGCCGCTTACTAAGGCAAAGGAATATGAAAAGCAGCAACTGACAGAAAAAGAGATAGAAGAGCAAAAGCGTGTTGATGGCAGACGCGATATGGATGAAAGAGAGTATTTTGGTCCATCGCGCATTGCATTAAAGCCTGAGCAGTTGACAAATAAGGCTGAAAATGAGAAGCTTGATTTATCTGCATTTGTAAAAAAAGACAGGGAAAATCAAACACAATGTACTGCTACAGATATGGCGAATAAAATTAAGATTAAGGAAGTAAGTAAGGCTGCAAAAAAGAGCAGCCTCCCTCTCAATCTCTCCCCATACGCATACGGCTCAATTCCGGACAACGATATACTTCATGTAAAGGGACATTCAAAGGGCAAGTTTGCGGTAAAATGGCTCAAAAAAGGTAAATCGCATGTTGAAATCGCCACAGCGGACGGCACACTTTATGTGATACCAATAACACCGGAGATAGTACGAGTAATCTTTGTAAAAGGAATTGGAGAAAAGCCGCACAAAACCTATTGGAAGCAAAAGGCCGATACAGCCTTCAAATGGGTGGCAAAGGAATCCAAATCGCTTATTGAAATTCAAACGGAGAAGCTGATACTTAGGATAGAAAAGAAAAACGGAGCCATACAGTATTTTGATGCCGACAGAAATCTCCTTGTAAGTGAAAATGCCACAGAGCCAAGGCTTTTAAATAATGGCGAGTGCTACACATTTTTTGACTGGGATAAATCGGAAAAGCTCAAATCCAAGGGAATACTTGCGACAGACCTTACTGATTTGACAAACAAAGCCAGATATATTTCGTTCGGAGGCAGACAGCAGAGGCTGCCGCTTGTCGTGTCGAACAAAGGATATGGAATCGCTACTGCATCAAGCCGCACAGCACTCTTTTGCAATATAAAGATGTACGGACAGTATATCTTTGTAGACGGTGACATCCAAAGCGACTATTACTTTATATGCGGAGGCAGTGTGGGGTATACGCTTGAGCTGTACGGCACGTTATAAAATGAAAGTTGCCCAAAGCAAAATTATCTGATAAAATATCGGCATGAGTATAAACGGAGGATAACAGATGAAATTCAGGACAGAAAACGAGTTTACACATTTCAAATTTTCGGATGTGCATGTGAGCGATATCATGATGAGCTTTGGCACCTTCAAAATATGCCTTGATAACGTAATCATAAAGGCAGATAATTCTAAAAACAGAGATATCCGTGATATGAGGACAAACGGCCTTATATTAAAGCTTTCAGATGCAAATATTATTTCATTCATACGCGAGGGCTTTAAGACATATGATGCCGATGGCAACCTAAAGAGCACCACGGCTGACGAGGAGATAGAGGAGACAGATTATATCGACACCTTCAACAATTTTCTTGACGGATACGCATATTTAATCGAGAAGGAGAATGAAAATTATACCTTCGTATTCGATGGAACAGATGAGCGCTCGTACACCTTGATTGTATCGGCATCAAAGGACGAGTGCGAGTGGGACAGATTTATGAATATTGAGGCATAGAGTATGCCATGGTGCATTTTTAGACAAGTCCAAGATGCACCATGGCATTTTTAAGCCCATCCTCTTTGATATCGTCTGTCACTATATCGGCAACAGCCTTGACTTCATCGCTGGAATTGCCCATGGCAACACCGACATCACAGTAGCGCAGCATATCAAAATCATTCTGGCCATCGCCAAAGCCTATTGTATCAGCCTGACTCATGTGAAGAAACTCTACCACATCACGTATGCCGGTTGCCTTGTTGACACCGCGCAATGTAATCTCACCGCTGTAAGGTTCAGGCTCTTTAAAGCTGCTCAGGGTTACTACAAATTCATCGCCGAGGAGCTTTCTTAAATCATCAATGTGGTAGTTGCAATTGCAGTAGATGGTGCTTTCAACATCGGCGTATCGATTAGAAAAGCTTGATAATTCATCATCAATCACGATATCCTTAAATGTCGGGTTGTCCTGTATCACATGCATATCAAACTGCTTTGAGAATGCTGATATGAATTTGTCGGCCCACTTGTGGTTGGTGATGCTTTTATCCTTTGTCTGGAAGATAAGTCCTGTGTTGTTGTCACCAACAGTGTCAAGAACCTTCTGTAACAGATTCTGCCCATAGACATGATGTGCAATTACCTTATCACCCACAGTGACATAGCCGCCGGCAGCAGCCACCACACCGTCAAAATCAAAGGCTTTTAATGATGGATAAATCTGATTGTAACTACGTCCTGTGCAAAGAAAAATCATGTGACCGTTTTGTTTTGCGTTTATTAGGGCATCAGCGGTTGATGGGCTCATGGTGCTATTGCCGAAATCAACGAGAGTGCCGTCTATATCAAAAAATAATAGTTTTTTCATAAGTGTTACCTGCCTCATTATTATTAATTACATATACCAGATATACTCTACAATACGAATTCAATAAAGGCAATAGGGAATAGCCTAAATTTATTTAATAATTGTTGCAAAAGAAGGCTCTGTTATAACCACAATTAAGAAAAACTATAATATATTCCTATACTTTATTTTCTTAAGTTTTGGCTATGATGGGTTGAAATAATAAGTTTATTGTGTTATAACGTTAAACAACAAAAAACAATAAATGCGTTGAAGGAGACTTGGATCACCAGACACCGACAGGAATACAGCGTCACCGACTGAGAGCGCTGTTTGGAAGAGCTGATTGCAGGAACACTACCGGAGCAGATCTGTTGAACGATTGATATGGTTTATTGCATAGATAGGTTTATCGTATGTGAATTAAGCTTTTTATATATCAAAAGTAGGCAGATACGATTCATCCACGTTACGGATAAGAGTGGAGAAACAGGAACAGTCCTTTTTCTCAAAGCGGGTGGTACCGCGGAATATTTTTAGAATTTTCGCCCCGGAGCATTTCATTAATTTGATATGCTCCGGGGCTTTTTGGCGTATATAGCCCATTTTCGACAAAGGCACATAGCAATTCGTGGGCTATATACAATACTACATAAATTTATATTCCGTCCCGCTTAAAAAATCAAAGGAGCACAAAAATATGGAATTCTTAACAGGAGCAGTTCAAAAGGAAGACCTCGGTATCGCAGAAATTCTTGCAGGCGACTACGAGGGCAAAAACATCAAAGTAAAGGGTGCGATTCACACCATAAGAGATATGGGTGAGGTTGCATTCATCGTCTTAAGACGCAGGGACGGACTCATACAGTGTGTATACGAGCCGGGCAAATCCCAGTTTAGCGTCGATGATCTAAAGGAAGCAGATACCGTGGAGGTATGCGGCACATACAAGAGTGATGACCGTTCTCCAAACGGCTTCGAGCTTCGTCTTGACACTATCACAATTTTATCTGAGCCGGCGGAGCCTATGCCGCTTCAGATCAACAAATGGAAACTGAATACTTCGCTTGAGGCAAAGCTCAATAACAGGGCAGTGGCACTCAGAAATCCAAGAGAGCGCGCTACGTTCCGTATACAGGAGGGTATCACAAGGGGCTTTAGGGATTTCCTTTATAATAATGGATTTACAGAGATTCATACGCCAAAGCTTGGCGCAAAGTCAGCCGAGGGAGGCGCCAACCTCTTCAAGCTTGAATATTTCCACAGACCGGCTATATTACAGCAGAGCCCGCAGTTTTACAAGCAGATGATGGTAGGTGTCTTTGACAGGGTATTTGAGACTGCACCTGTTTTCAGAGCAGAAAAGCACAATACAAAGAGACATCTGAATGAGTATACATCACTCGATTTCGAGATGGGCTACATTGACGGCTTCGAGGATATCATGGAGATGGAGACCGGCTTTTTGCAGTACACCATGGAGCTTTTAAAGACCTCATATGCCAAGGAGCTTGAGCTTTTAAAGATTAAGCTGCCTGACGTGACAAGCATACCAAGAGTCAGATTTGACGAGGCAAAGCAGCGTGTCGCAGAAAAATATAACAGACAGTTCAGAAACCCATTCGACTTAGAGCCGGAGGAGGAGGTACTTATCGGACAGTACTTCAAGGAAGAGTATGGCAGTGATTTTGTATTTGTCACACATTATCCTTCAAAGAAGAGACCGTTCTATGCCATGGATGATCCGGCAGACGAGACATACACCTTAAGCTTTGACCTGCTTTTCAGAGGTCTTGAAATCACAACAGGCGGCCAGCGAATCCATGACTACAACAAGCTTATGGAAAAAATCGCAAAGCGTGGCATGGAGACAGAGGGTATGGAGAGCTATCTTTCAGCATTCAAGCACGGCATGCCGCCACATGGAGGTCTTGGAATAGGACTTGAGAGACTTACAATGCAGCTTATCGGAGAGGACAATGTGCGTGAGGCAACACTGTTTCCTCGTGATCTCAGCAGATTGGAGCCATAGAACCCCTCGCTTCTGTGGGGGGTGCGCATGCAGGTTTTGAGGTTGCATGTGTGTATATATTTTGCTCAGAAAATTTTTAAGCTTGTTCCGACATTTCCTGCGGATAGGTTATTGTCAGGATGTATGCTGAGAGGTATTACAGGCTGTGAGCGTCGGAACTGTTAAAAATTTGTCTTCACAATATATATGCACCCATGCTTTGCAGGGTGTTTAGCGCACCCCGGGGCAGATATTGGTATATTCTAAGAATAAATTTAAATATCAGGAAAGAGAGAAAGGATATCGTATGAATCATTTAGGAACGAGAGAGATAGCCACAGAGCGGCTTACTCTTCGCAGATTTGAAATAGAAGATGCCGAGAACATGTTTTACAACTGGGCAAATGACCCGGAAGTGACAAAATATCTTACATGGCCGGCACATGAGAGTGTTGATACTACAGAGACTATTTTAAAAGAATGGATATCTAAGTATGACGAAAAAGATTTTTATCAGTGGGCTATTGAGCTTAATGATCTCGAGCAGCCTATCGGAACTATAAGCGCAGTTAAAATTGATGAGAGAGTTGAGTCGGTTGAAATCGGTTATTGTATCGGACAGCGTTTCTGGAATAATGGTTATATGACAGAGGCACTCACAGCTATCATCAGATTTTTCATAAATGAGGTCGGTGCCGGACGTGTCTGGGCAGGACATGATGCAAATAATCCAAATTCAGGCAAGGTGATGGCTGCCGCAGGCATGGATTATGAGGGTACTCTCCGCCATGCAGGCTTCAACAATCAGGGTATATGCGATGAAGCGGTATATGCAAAGGTCAGAAGTGCAGCACTTGACGAGGAGCCTGAGGAGGAGACTCCTGAGCAGCAGGCTGTTACCACAAAGGTGATGGGCGAGGACGGAGTCATGAGAAACGTAATCTCTGATGAGACTATGGAGTATGTCGGAATCCTTGCAAAGCTTGAGCTTTCACCGGAGGAGGCAGAGGCTGCCAAGAAGGATATGGCAGATATGCTTGATTATATCGATAAGCTTGAGGAGCTTGATACTTCGGGAATTGAGCCTATGAGCCACGTATTCCCTGTAAACAACGTATTCAGAGATGATGTTGTCACAAACGGTGACGGAAGTGAAGCTACACTTGCCAATGCACCGGTCAAGAAGGACGGCGGATTCAAGGTACCAAAGACAATCGGCGAATAACGGCAAGGAGGAGAAAAATGGATTTAATGTCTTTAACTGCCGTGGAACTCGGCAAGAAAATACAGGCAAAGGAAGTTACAGTGGAAGAGGCTGTAAAGGCTGCCATTGCTTCTATAAAAGCAAAAGAAGAAAAGATAAACAGCTTTGTCACAATAGACGAAGAGGGTGCACTTAAAAAAGCAGCAGAGGTTCAGGCAAAAATTGATGCGGGAGAGCTAAAAGGAGCGCTTGCGGGTGTGCCTGTAGCCATAAAGGATAACATGTGTACAGAAGGGCTTCTCACCACATGTTCATCAAAGATACTCTACAATTTCATCCCTACATACACAGCGGAGGCTGTTAAGCGCCTTGAGGATGCAGGCTGTGTCATAGTGGGAAAAACCAACATGGATGAGTTTGCCATGGGAAGCACAACAGAGACATCTGCCTTTGGAGCAACCAAAAACCCATGGAATACAGAGCACGTACCGGGCGGTTCATCAGGCGGAAGCTGTGCAGCAGTTGCAGCAGAGGAGGTACCGTTTGCACTCGGTTCAGATACAGGCGGATCAATCAGACAGCCAAGCTCCTTCTGTGGTGTGACAGGAATCAAGCCAACCTATGGCACAGTTTCACGATATGGACTCATTGCCTATGGCTCATCGCTTGACCAGATTGGACCTATCGCAAAGGATGTCACAGACTGTGCTACTATACTTGAGGCAATCGCTTCATATGATACGAAGGATTCGACATCAGTAAACAGAGACGATTTGAAGTTTACAGAGGCTCTTGTCGATGACGTAAAGGGTATGAAGATTGGTATTCCAAAGGATTATCTCGGAGATGGACTTGACCCGGAGGTAAAATCGGCAATCCTTGCAGCGGCAGATGAATTAAAGAAAAAAGGTGCTGTTGTGGAGGAATTTGACCTCGGACTTGTAGAGTATGCCATCCCGGCTTACTATGTAATCGCCTGTGCTGAGGCAAGCTCAAACCTTGCCAGATTCGACGGTGTCAAATACGGATACCGTACAAAGGAGTACACAGACCTTCACAACATGTACAAGAAATCGCGTTCTGAGGGCTTTGGACCTGAGGTAAAGAGAAGAATCATGCTCGGCTCCTTCGTACTCTCATCAGGATATTATGATGCATATTACTTAAAGGCCTTAAGGGTAAAAGCACTTATCAAAAAAGCCTTTGATGATGCCTTTGCCAAATATGATGTGATACTCGGACCGGCAGCACCAACCACAGCTCCAAAGCTTGGAGAGAGCTTAAGTGATCCAATCCAGATGTACCTCGGTGATATCTACACCATATCTGTAAACCTTGCAGGTCTTCCGGGAATATCGCTTCCGTGCGGCATGGACAAAAACGGACTTCCAATCGGATTACAGCTCATCGGAGACTGCTTTAAGGAGAAGAATATCATCCGCGCAGCCTACAGCTTTGAAAAAACAAGAGAGCTTAGGCGCAGCACTATTGCGGAGGAATACAGTAACAAAAATGCAGCAGATACCAATAAATCTGCCGGTGCACAGTAGGAAGGAGGCAAAAAGGATATGAAAAACTATGAGACAGTCATCGGACTTGAGGTCCATGTAGAGTTAGCTACAAAAACAAAGATCTTTTGCGCCTGCTCCACAGCTTTCGGAGGCGCACCAAATACACATACATGTCCTGTCTGCACAGGACAGCCGGGCTCACTTCCGGTTTTAAACAAGCAGGTTGTAGAGTACGCAGTGGCAGTAGGACTTGCCACCAACTGTACCATCACACAATACAGCAAATTTGACAGAAAGAACTATTTTTATCCAGATAACCCACAGAACTATCAGATATCACAGCTTTATCTGCCAATCTGCCGCAACGGTTCAGTGGAGATTGAGACAGCAAACGGAAAGAAAAACGTCAGAATCCATGAAATCCACATGGAGGAGGATGCCGGAAAGCTCGTACATGACGAGTGGGAGGACGTATCTATCGTAGATTACAACCGTTCCGGAGTACCTCTTATAGAGATAGTATCAGAGCCTGATATGCGCTCCGCTGAGGAGGTTATCGCATACCTTGAGACTCTGCGTCAGACCATTCAGTATCTCGGAGCATCTGACTGTAAATTGAATGAGGGCTCAATGCGTGCCGATGTCAACATTTCAGTCAGAGAGGTGGGCGCAAAGAAGTTTGGTACACGTACTGAGATGAAAAACCTTAACTCCTTCAAGGCTATCGCACATGCCATCGAGGGCGAGCGTGAGCGTCAGATAGAGCTTCTTGAGATGGGCAGAAAGGTAGTACAGGAGACCCGTAGATGGGATGACAACAAGGAATCATCACATGCCATGCGTTCAAAAGAGGATGCGCAGGACTACAGATATTTCCCTGAGCCTGACCTCGTGCCAATCGTCGTATCTGATGAATGGATTGCACAGATAAAGGCAAAGCAACCTGAGCTTCGTCCACAGAAGCTTGCACGCTACAAGAAGGAATACGACATCCCTGAGTATGATGCAAAGATTCTCACAGAGTCAAAGCATATGGCAGACATATTTGAGGCTGCCACAAAGCTCTGCGGCAAGCCGAAGAAGGTTTCAAACTGGCTGATGGTTGAGACAATGCGATTGTTAAAGGATAATGATATGGATGCAGATGCGATAAAATTCTCACCTGTAAACCTTGCAAAGCTTGTAGATCTGGTGGATGCAGGCACGATCAACTCATCTGTTGCCAAGGAAGTATTTGAGAAAATATTCTCGGATGATATCGATCCTGAGCAGTATGTCGAGGAGAACGGTCTTAAGAGCATGAATGATGAGGGTGAGCTTAAAGTTACAATCCAGGCTGTCATCGATGCAAATCCACAGGCAGTTGAGGATTATCACAATGGCAAGAAGAAAGCCATCGGAGCACTTGTAGGTCAGACCATGAAGGCCACAAAGGGCAAGGCAAATCCTGCTGTTGTCAATAAGCTTCTTATGGAGTTGTTATAATTGGATAGATATTAAGAAAATGGATCCGGCAGGTCTTTTGATCTGTCGGTTCTTTTTTTTCAAAAGCGCCTCAGCTTGCTTGCACGCATTTATTCAGTAGTGTATAATAGTTAAATGGCTGATAAAGCAGCTAAATGATACAAAGGCGGTAATTCACCTATGAATAATGATGATTTCAAGGAAGTACCTGACAATATTCAGGATAATAATGAAGAAACTACAAATAACATAGATAATACAAACGATAACAAGGCAAACGACTACGAGGATGTCTGCTACATCTGCCGCAGACCGGAGAGCGTGGCAGGCAAGATGATACATATCCAGCCGAACCTGTGCATTTGCAACGATTGTATGCAAAAGACTTTTGACTCCATGAGCAATGGTAATTTTGGCAACCTCGGAAATCTGGGAAATATAACCAATATGGATTTTGGCAATATGCCCAATATCAGCATGATAAATTTGTCAGATCTGACAGGAGGCATACCAAACAGCCAGAAGCTTAAGAAGAAAAAAACAAAGGAAGAGAAAAAGGTCGAGCCGATTCTTGACATTCACTCAATTCCTGCACCGCATAGGATTAAGGCGAGTCTTGATGATTATGTGGTAGGTCAGGAGCATGCAAAGAAGGTCATGTCGGTTGCAGTATATAACCACTACAAGCGTGTCATGGCAGACAATAAGCATAAGGCAGAGGAAGAAAAGACAACTGCAAAGCAGAGTTCAAAGAGTTTCGATGGTGTGGAGATTGAGAAATCAAATATGCTCATGATCGGACCTACAGGTTCAGGAAAGACATATCTCGTAAAGACTCTTGCAAAGCTTTTAGATGTGCCACTTGCCATAACAGATGCCACATCACTTACTGAGGCCGGATATATCGGTGACGATATCGAAAGTGTGGTAAGTAAGCTTCTTGCGGCTGCAGATAATGACGTGGAGAGAGCTGAGCACGGTATCATTTTTATAGATGAGATAGACAAGCTTGCAAAGAAGAGAAATGCCAACCAGCGTGATGTGAGCGGAGAGTCCGTGCAGCAGGGTATGCTTAAGCTTTTAGAGGGCTCAGATGTTGAGGTGCCGGTTGGTGCCAGCAGCAAGAATGCCATGGTTCCGATGACCACAGTTGACACGAGAAATATTCTCTTTATATGCGGAGGCGCTTTCCCGGGACTTGAGGATATCATAAAGGAGCGCCTGAACAAGGAGGCTTCTATAGGCTTCAAGGCTGATTTAAAGGACAAGTATGATGGGGATGAAAACCTGCTCATGCAGGCCACTGTTGATGATATCCGCAAATTCGGAATGATTCCTGAATTTATCGGACGACTTCCTATCATGTTCTCACTTGAGGCTCTCACCGAGGATATGCTTGTAAAGATATTGAAGGAGCCAAAGAATGCCATAATCAAGCAGTATCAGAAGCTTCTTGAGATGGATGAGGTAAGGCTTGAGTTCGATGACGATGCGCTTTATGCCATCGCCAAGATGGCAAAGGAGAAGAAAGTCGGAGCCAGAGCTCTTCGTGCGATTATAGAGGATTTCATGCTCGATATCATGTATGAGATTCCAAAGGATGACAATATCGGCACGGTTACAATCACTAAGGACTATGTGGAGAAGAAGGGTGGCCCGCTCATTCAGATGAGAGGTACACCTGAGCTTGCAGACAGTCAGCACGTTTAATTGTTAAATGATTATGAAATTGTGAATTGGCTGTAAATGATGCAACCAGGCTATGCGTAATGAATCTATGTGTAGTCTGTAATGATTTATAAACGTTCATATATCAAGAGGAATTGGAAAAATGAAAATTATCCACTGTGCAGACCTGCATCTGGATTCGAAGATGACCTCGAATCTGTCAAAGGAGCAGGCAAAAGAGAGAAAAATGGAAATACTGCGTACATATTCAAGGATGATAGAGTACGCCAAAAATAACGATGTAAAGGCGATTATCATAGCAGGCGATTTATTTGACACGAGAAATGTGTCAGCGACTGCCAGAAATCTGGTAAAGGATTCGATTACGTCAAATCCGGATATTGATTTCTATTATCTTAAGGGTAATCACGACTCGGACAATTTCATATCGAAGCTCGATGAAATCCCTGACAACCTTAAGCTTTTTTCTAATCAGTGGACCTCATACAGCTATGGGAATATCACAATAACAGGTCTTGAGATAGATAAGTCTAACCAGGCTGCCATGTACAATTCTCTTGTGCTCGACAATGACAATTACAACGTTGTCACTCTCCACGGACAGCTCGGTGATGAGATTTCCACAGGCGACCTTAAGAATAAGGGCATTGATTATCTCGCGCTCGGTCATGTGCATGAGTATCAGAGCGGACAGCTTGACAACCGTGGCATGTACTGCTATAGCGGCTGCTTAGAGGGAAGAGGCTTTGATGAGTGCGGACAAAAAGGCTTTGTGGTGCTTGATATAGATGATGAGAAGCTCACGGCAGGCTTTAGCTTTGTACCGTTTGCGTACAGGAGCCTCTACACGCTGTATGTGGATGTGACAGGAGCTATGACCACACAGGATGTGGCTGTGAAGATGGAAAAGGCCATTTCGGACAGTGAATATTCATCGAGAAGCATGGTAAAGTTCGTGCTTGTAGGTGAGGTGGACGTGGATTGTGAGATAAACACAGATTTCCTCAAGGATATGTTCGAGGAATATTTCTACTATGAAAAGGTGTATGATGAGACAAGACTTCTCATCAATTACAGTGAATACGAAAAGGATGCATCACTTAAGGGTGAGTTCATACGGATGGTGCTTGGCTCAGATATGACCGAGGAGCAGAAGTCTGAGGTCATCAGGTGTGGTATATCGGCGCTTAGCGGGGAGGAGATTTAGAAATTGAAGTTAATAGCTTGTCACATAAACAACTTCGGAAAGCTGTCCGATCTTAATATCAATTTCAATGATGGAGTCAATGTCATAAACCAGCCAAACGGCTGGGGAAAGAGTACACTTGCGGCTTTTTTGAAGGCTATGCTGTACGGCTTTGATACGAAAAAGGAGCCGGGCGCCTTTGAGAGGGAAAGAAAGCTCTATAAGCCATGGCAGGGCGGCACTTATGGTGGAGAGCTTGATTTTGAGGCCGATGGAGTGGAGTACAGACTTGTAAGGACCTTTGGCCTCACAGAAAAGCAGGATGATTTTCACTTATACAGGCTTGCAACCATGGTTGAGTGTGATGATTTTTCACCACTGCTTGGAGAGGAGCTTTTTGACCTCGACCGCAGCTCGTTCAAGAGAACGATATACATAGCACAGGCAGACTGCATGTTTTCGTCATCAGACAGCATCAGCGCAAAGCTTGGCAATATGGCGGAAAATACAAATGACATCAACAACTTCGAGTCGGCGACAGCGGACATTAAGGACATGATGAACAAGATGTCCCCAAACCGTATCACAGGTTCTATCAAAAAGCGTGTAAATACACTCACAGCCTTGGAACAGGAGCTTAAGAAGTATCAGGCAGCGGATGAGGCGGCAGCACAGCTTTCACAGAAAATAGATGAGAAAACTGCCCAGAAGAAGGAGCTTACCGGTATAAGAGCCGAGTACGGCAGGGCGCTTCAGGTGGCATCTGAGGACAGCAGAAAGCAGGCACTTCGTGAAAACTACGAGCAGCTTTGTGCTGTTGCAAAGGAGAAAGAGAGCATTTACAATGCTGCATCGGCAGTTTTTGGAGACAAAGCTCCGGATGAGGCAGAGCTTTTGGAAAAGACAAAGCAGGCCGGAGAGCTTGAAAGCTTAAAGGCTGTAGAAGATAATCTGAGCTTTACGCCTGAGGAGGAGCAGTATTTAGATACACTTTCAGGTATGTTTAAGGATGGTGTGCCATCTGATGATGGTCTTGATGAGATGCAAAAGAAGATTGCAAACATCCAGAGCGTCAAGAATGAGTACAGCCACATGGAGCTCAAGCTCTCGCAGATGACCTCACTTGCAAAGATGGCAGATGATGAGGAGGAACCGGAGACACCTGAGAAGACTAAGCTTGTACCTGCAGGTATTGTGCTTATGGTTATCGGCCTTTTGGCAGCGGCTGTTGCCACGGTATTCAGTCTGAATGAGAAGTACAATGTGAAGGAAATCATGTTTCTTGTGGTAGGCATAGCTGGAGTCGCTATGGCGCTTTGCGGTGTTGTCATGATGGTCTATGGAATCCGTCTGAACAACAAAAAGCAGAGAGCATACATCAGGCTTATGGCTGAGCGTGAGGAAAATATAAAGCAAAAGGAGATACCGATTCAGGAATTAAAGGAGCAGCTTGAGCAGATTCAAAGCGGCATTACATCAATGGAGCATGAGGTATCGCAGTTTTTTGACAGCTTTTCGATTGAAGCAGATGAATCGCAGTATCAGGAGAAGCTTTATGAGCTTCGAACAAAGGCTCATGACTACAGCCGTTTCAACGAGCAGATAGGAAAGCGCGCCAAGACAAAGGCTGACTATGAGAAGGCAAAGGCTTCGCTTGATGAGTATTTAAGTCTCTATGGATATGACAGTGCTGCAGAATATACACAGACACTTTCACAGATGAAAAAGCAGCTCGCAGAGGCCGGCTTTGCAAAGGAAAATATGGACAGTGCTCTTCAGAAGAAAGCGCAGTTTGAGAATGACAACGATATGGACAAGCTCCTTGCACCAAATGAGTGTCCGTATACACTTGATGAGCTCAATGAGATGATTTCAAAGGTGGAAGGCAGCCTCGATGAAATCAGGGCATCCTTAGTGCAGTACGGCAGACAGATGGATGATCTGCAGGAGCAGCTTGATATGAGGGATGAAAAGGAGCAGGAGTATCGCAACTGTAAGCAGATACAGGCTGAGGAAAAGCATAAGTACGAGATACTTGGGCTTACATCAGACTATCTGACCAGGGCAAGGGAGCAGTTTACTGCCAGATACATGGCGCCTATTTCCAATGGCTTCCAGAAGTACTTCGGTATCCTGACAGAAAATACAGACAGAGACTGGCAGGTGGATGCCAATATTTCAATAAGGATGAAGGAGCAGGGGCAGCTTCGCGATGTGAGAACCATGTCGGCAGGCTACAAGGACCTGATAGGCATATGTATGCGTTTTGCGCTTGTGGATGCGATGTATCCGGGCGAGAAGCCGTTCCTCATACTTGACGATCCGTTTGTGAATCTTGATGATGAGAAGCTTGCTCGAGGCAGAAGGCTGCTTGCGGTGCTTTCGCAGGATTACCAGGTGATTTATTTTACATGTCATGGAAGCCGCGAGTAAATTCTGGTCGAAGCTTTGTTTATATTAGATAAATATGGTAGCATATTTTTATTTATAGAATATAATTATATGAGGGTCAAAATATCTTTTGACCCTCATATCTAAATATTATATCATATGAGGTAAAATATGCAGTTCATAGTATCAAAAAAGGAGTTCATTCCACCGGTAATAGCTCCTGATATCATAGAGACATTGGGCGATGATTACGAGATATGGACATATGAGGATTACGAAAGACTCCCACCACTTCTGGTGGGAGTTTATTCGTATTCGGCTATTCCAAAGTGTCTTGCTCCTTTATCCACGCAGGGACTTGTAAAGAGCGGTGTGTTCAGGCTTCAAAGGGAGTTTGTTCCGGGACTATACGGAAATGGTGTGTATGTGGTGGTTATTGACACAGGTGTGAATTATGCGCAGGAGGCTTTTATGACACCTGAGGGTAAGACGAAGATTGCAGTGCTCTGGGATCAGAATACGGATACGGTTTATTCTGAGGATGAGATAAATGCTGCTATTTTATCGGAAAATCCATATGAGAGCATACCGGGCGATGAGGATGGGCATGGTACGTTTGTGGCGAGCGTGATATGTGGCAATGACAGACCGCAGGATGATTTTGCAGGGGTGGCACCACAGGCTAAGCTTATTGTCGTAAAGCTGAAAAGGGCACCTCAAAAGCTGTATGATTTCTACTTTATTCCGGATCGTAAAATGGTGTACTCGGAGGTTGATGTGATGAGAGCAGTGCATTTTGCAGATGAGTTTGCAGGTCAAAAGGGAGCACCGGCTGTCTTTTGCATGGCGCTTGGCTGCAATAACGGAAGCCACACGGGAGCTGAGGATCTTTCAGAGTATCTGGACTATATCACGGCAAAAAGAGGCAGGGCCGTGGTTGCGGCAGCGGGCAATGAGGCGAACAGCAGGCATCATTATAAAGGGCGCATAACAGATACAGTCGATGATATTGAGATAAATGTTGAGCAGGATATGGATGGGTTTTATCTGGAATGCTGGGCACTTTCACCTGAGCTATTTACGCTTTCTGTCATATCACCGAGTGGTCAGTCGAATCCGGCAGGGGTACCAATGCGAATAGACAGCGGTGAATACTCATTTCTGCTTGAAGGAACACAGGTGACTATTGACTACAGGCAGACCGGCAGACAGACGAGGGATTTGCTTATATTTATCCGCTTTGAAAAGGTGGTGAAGGGAGTGTGGACCATCAGGGTATTTCCACTTAGTACTATTGGAGGTGTTTTTAATATGTGGCTCCCGATGACAGGACTTCTTGATGCTGATGTGAGCTTTATTGTCTCGGAGCCTGATACCACGCTGACCATGCCTTCGGATGCTAAGCTTGTGATAACGGCGGGAGGCTATAATTCCCTAAATGATGCAATACTTTTAGAGTCGGGAAGGGGCTTTGACGCAGACGGTGGAATAAAGCCGGATCTCGTAGCACCGGCTGTGGATATCACAGGGGCAAATCTAAGAGGAATGTATATAGCACTAAGTGGCACATCGGCGGCTGCTGCAATCACTGCAGCGGTGGCGGCTCTCATCATGGAGTGGATGATAGTGAGAGGCAATGTTTTGCTCGCAAACGGAGTGGATATAAAAAATGTCATGGTAAGAAACTGCCGCAGAAAAGAAAAAACTGACTACCCAAATAAAATTTTTGGCTACGGATTCATGAATGGGTTTGCCAATTTCTAAGAAAACGGATATAATATATTCTAAAAGATAAAAAGGAAGGGTGAATGGATGACAAAAAGCAATAATTTATTAGCGGATTACGCTGCAAAAAAACAGGATATCTGTATTAAAAATGACACAATTTCAGATAGTCTTTTCAGGGAATATGGTGTCAACAGAGGACTTAGGGATGTAAACGGAAAGGGAGTTCTGACAGGTCTTACGAATATTTCGGAGATTGTTTCATTTAAGACGGGCGAGGATGGCAGCAGCGTGCCATGTGACGGACAATTGTGGTACAGGGGCTACAATGTAAAGACACTTACGAACAACTTAAGGCCCGGTGAGTTTGGTTTTGAAAAAATTGCTTATCTGCTGCTTTTCGGGCAGCTGCCATCTGAGAGTGAATTGGCTGAGTTTACAGAGGTTTTAGGAAGAAGCAGAACCCTTCCTACCAACTTTACGAGGGATGTCATCATGAAGGCTCCGTCAAAGGATATCATGAATTCCATGACGAGAAGTATACTGACACTGGCTTCATATGATCCTCTTGTAGCAAAGGCGGGCATCGACAACAATATCAGACAGTGCTTATCACTTGTTGCAATATTCCCGATGCTTGCAGTTTACGGTTATCATGCGTATAATCATTATGAAAATGATCAGAGCATGTATATTCACAGGCCGGATCCAAAGCTTTCGACAGCTGAAAACTTCCTTAGGATGCTCAGAGCTGACAATCAATATACAGAGCTTGAAGCAAGGGTGCTTGATATGGCACTTATTCTTCATATGGAGCACGGCGGTGGAAACAACTCTACATTTACCACCCGTGTGGTTACATCGGCAGGTACAGATACATACTCTGCTATCGCGGCAGCCATGTCATCCCTTAAGGGACCAAAGCACGGCGGTGCCAATATCAAGGTGATGGAGATGATGCGGGACATCCGTTCGCATGTGAAGCACTGGGATGATGAGGATGAGGTGAGAGCATACCTCAGAAAAATGATGGATGGTGAGGTGTTTGACCACAAGGGACTCATCTATGGAATGGGACATGCGGTGTATTCACTTTCTGACCCGAGGGAGCGTATATTCAGAGGCTATGTGGAGAAGCTTTCAGTTGCAAAGAAGAGAGATAATGAGATGAACCTCTATAATACAATAGGGAAGGTGGCTCCTGAGATTATCGCTGAAAAGCGCCATATCTTTAAGGGTGTTTCTCCGAATGTCGATTTCTACAGCGGCTTTGTTTATGAGATGCTTGGTATTCCTATGGAGCTTTACACACCTCTTTTTGCCATTGCGCGAATCGTTGGCTGGAGTGCCCACAGGCTTGAGGAGATTGTCGGCATGAACAAGATTATCCGTCCGGCTTACAAGAGCGTCATGAAAGAGATAGAGTAACGAGAGGATGTTACAGTCTATCGTTCATATATCAATAATACGATATGTTGGGGATTGGACATATTAAAAGAATCGAGGTATTATACAAATGAGTTTTACAAAGGTAAAAAAGGGCGTCTGTGCAGCAAAGGGCTTTGTTGCAAACGGATTAAACTGTGGATTAAACAGTGACAAAAACAAAAATGACCTGGCTTTAGTTTATTCAGAAACACAGTGTCAGGCAGCGGCTGTTTACACAACAAACAAGGTGAAGGGCGCTCCTATTCAGGTGACAAAGGCACACCTTGAGGCATCAGGACATACGGCAAAGGCTGTTATTGCCAACAGCAAAAACGCCAACACCTGCAATGCTGACGGAGTAGAGAAGGCCCAGAGAATGTGCGAACTTGCAGCAGCAGAGCTTTCGATTGATCCAAACGAGGTTATCGTGGCATCTACAGGAGTTATTGGCCAGGTGCTTCCTATTGAGCCTATCGAGAGCCATATAAAGGAGCTTGCAAAGGGACTTTCGGCAGACGGCAACGACAAGGCTGTAAACGCTATAATGACTACAGATACCGTTCCAAAGCAGTATGCAGTAAAGTTCATGCTTGGAGACTGTGAGTGTACAGTAGGCGGTATGGCAAAGGGAAGCGGCATGATTCACCCGAACATGGCTACTACCTTAAACTTTATCACATCAGATGTTGCCATCTCATCGGAGCTCATCCAGAAGGCCCTGAGCGAGATTGTAAAGGTTACCTACAACTGCTTAAGCATTGACGGCGATACTTCTACCAATGATATGGTAAGCATCATGGCAAACGGTCTTGCAGGAAACACACCTATTACTACTGAGAATGATGATTATCAGGCCTTTAAGGACGCACTGTACGAGGTGCTTTCAAATCTTACAAGAATGCTTGCAAAGGATGGAGAGGGTGCTTCAAAGCTGTTAGAGTGCACATGCGCAGGTGCGCCTGATCTTGATACAGCAATTATTGTGGCAAAGAGCGTTATCCGTTCACCACTTTTAAAGTGTGCTATGTTTGGCGAGGATGCCAACTGGGGACGAATCCTTTGTGCTATAGGCTATGCGGAGGCTGATTTTGATATAGACAAGGTGGAGCTTCACCTGCGCTCAACAGCAGGATGCATCAAGGTGTGCGAGAATGGTGCCGGAGTTGACTTCTCAGAGGAGGAGGCAGCAAAGATACTGCATGAGGATGAGATTTACATCGACATAGATTTACACCAGGGAGATGTGTCAGCCAAGGCATGGGGCTGTGATCTTACATATGATTATGTAAAAATTAACGGAGATTACAGATCTTAATCTTGACAAGTAATATTGATTAATGATATTATTTTTTTAGAGTAATTAATTAAAAAAGTAAAGCGAACGAGGGCGTTCAGATATTAGGTTATCTGCGCCCTCTTTTTTGTTGGAAAAATCACATTTACAAAAGAGAGGTTAGGAGGCGGTACATTGACTAAGAATGCATTGGATATGATTGATGAGAAAATAGTAGAGCTGCTACAGGAAAATGCACGTATAGCGATAAAGGAGATAGCGGCACAGGTGTTTTTGTCATCACCGGCTGTAACAGCCAGAATAGAGAGATTGGAGAGCAAGGGAATCATAAAGGGCTATCATGCCGCTGTTGATTCGGTTAATCTGGGCTATAAGATAAAGGCTTTTGTCAATCTGGACCTGGAGCCTGTACAAAAGGAAGAGTTTTATCCGTTTATTGAGAGTGTGGAGAATGTCATAGAGTGCAATTGTGTGACAGGAGAGTATTCTATGCTCATAGAGGTGGAGTTTTTGAATACGGAGGAGCTTGATGACTTTATCAACACTCTGCAGGAATTCGGCAAGACAAGTACACAGATAGTTTTTTCCACTCCTGTTGAGCACAGAGGCCTGCCTGTACATTCAGGTTTTGATGTATAAGATGATATGAGGGTCAAAAGATATTTTGCATGATTGAATGAAGTGTGCTAAAATAGTTTGCAAAAATACTGACTGTTAAACATGATTTTGGATGCTTTGAATAGTCAGATATATTGATTACGGCAGGAGGATAATATGAGTAAGAAATTAGGCTTCATAGGTTGTGGAAACATGGGAAAGGCAATGATACACGGAGTGATGGCATCAGGCAAGGCACAGGCAAGCGATATTCTTGCATCTGCAAAGACCGAAAGCTCCAGAGAAAAGAATGCAGCAGAGCTTGGAATCAGGCTGACAGCGGACAATAAGAGCGTAGCAGAGTTTGCAGATATTCTGTTTTTAGCAGTAAAGCCACAGTACTATGAGGAGGTTATAGCAGAGATAAAGGACGCTGTTAGTGACGATGAAATTATTGTTTCGATTGCACCGGGCAAGTCACTTTCGTGGTTTGACGAGATGTTTGGAAAGAGCTTAAAGGTTATACGTACCATGCCAAATACACCTGCCATGGTTGGTGAGGGCATGATGGGAGTCTGTGCAAATGAAAGAGTATCGCAGGCGGAGCTTGATACAGTGCTTGATTTGTGCTCGGGCTTTTCAAAGGCTGAGATGATAGACGAGAAGCTTATGGATGTAGTGACAGCAGTCAGCGGAAGCTCACCGGCATATGTATTTATGTTTATCGAAGCCATGGCAGATGCGGCTGTAGCAGGCGGCATGCCAAGGAGCCAGGCATATACATTTGCAGCCCAGGCAGTGCTTGGAAGCGCAAAAATGGTTCTCGAGACAGGAAAGCATCCGGGAGAGCTCAAGGATATGGTGTGCTCACCTGCCGGAACCACTATCCAGGCTGTGCGTGTGCTTGAGGAAAAGGGCATGAGAAGCAGTGTTTTTGAAGCTATGATGAAATGCCTTGATATCTCCCGCAAAATGTAGTAGAATTATTGCATTGAGTTAAAGGAGAAAAGCAATGAGTCAGGCAAAGGTTGATAAATATAAGAATGAAAAGGCAAATCGTAAAAAGACAAATGCCAGAAATAAAGTAAAGCGTGTTATAGCACGAATTGTTGCAGCTGCGGCTGTAATCGCATTGGTAGGCTGGGGCGGTTACTCCGGATATCAGTACTATGAGAAGAGTCGTCCGGTGAACTGCTATTATGCAGATATCAGTGCTGTTAGCGATTATCTACAGGGATTATCTGCAGACAGTGAGCAGTAGATTATATTTTTGATACATAACATATATTTTACGATTTATATGATTAAGTTAAAATACCTCGCAGGTTACTGCGAGGTATTTTCAGTTTTTGAAGAATCCCCGGGCTCTTTTTGTGATTCAGATACAGTCTTTGCATTTTCTTCGGTATTTGAGCTGTCAGAGTTTTTTGCTTTGGAGAGTGTGTTATCAATTGCGTCGAGCAGCACTTTGGAGGTGTACTGACTTGTGTTTGCGTAGGAAATATTATCGGTGGATTGATTTTGCACAATCTGCGATACGAGCTCGTTCATCGCAGGCTCAACAAGCGGATACATGGTTTCCACCGAATCAGTCATGTTTTCAAGGCTTATGGAGTTAATGTTATTGCTGTCCACCGCCACAGACACATCGATAGCCGCCCCACCCAGCGCTACAGATGTATTGTACACACCCGGTGTATACATGCCGGTTTCTTCGACTGCAGGCTTTGGCTCATCACCTGAAAAGAAATATGTAGCAGCGAAAATTATCAGAAGAAGCAGTATGCCAAGGAGCACTCCGGTGAGAATGACATGCTTCATTTTTACAACGACGATTTTTGTTTTTGCACTCATATGCGCCTCCTGTGGTTGTTTTATATATAATATGTGTGGGGACGCGAAAATATGACAGATATTCCTACCTATAACGAAAAAGAGATATCCATGAAGGATATCTCTTTTATGTTATAAGAGCGATAGACGGGCGCAAGACGTCCGGGGGACGTCTGTTCTGCGCCGACCGTTTCACGGCTTCCGGTGGATGCCGGATTTGAAACGACCGAAACGGAGTGTAGACGTGGAACGGAGACAAGAAGCCGCACCGCGGGTGAGTGGCTCCGCTACACTCATATAACGAAAAAGAGATATCCATGAAGGATATCTCTTTTCGTTATAAGAGCGATAGACGGGGCTCGAACCCGCGGTCTCGACCTTGGCAAGGTCGCGCGTTACCAACTACGCCACTATCGCATTTGTTATGTTTGTGAGCTCTCTTGTGTCGAGCACGTGTTATATAATACACGATAGTGGTGTATCTGTCAACCATTATTTTTAATTTTTTGTAATAAGTTTTTCAATTTTGTCCATATATTATTTTGTGAAGATATGAATTTCGCGGTTATTTTTTATTGACATAATTATGCTATAATTATGTCAATGAAAGGAGTGAAGTATCATGCCACTTATTATGCCTATTAAGGATTTACGCAATACAACCGAGATTTCCAATATTGCACATAAGGAACAGGAGCCTATTTTTATCACCAAAAACGGATATAGCGACTTGGTTGTAATGAGCAGTGAACTGTATGATAAATTTGCAAGAATGAATCGCATTGACGAACCACGCAAAATCGTTTATGTAGTAACAATACAGTATCAGGGACGGAATCTATAAAGAAAGCACCAAAATACTGAGGAGAATATCAAGGGGATTCTCGATTATTGTGTCCATGCAGGCATATTTTGATAAGATAGTAAAAGGATTGGCAAAGAAAAAAATAATTACTTTTCCGGATTATGTGATTATGATACAATTATGGAAAATAGTGTTTTATGAATCTAACAAATCGTTAAGAAAAGAATCGAAGGTGGTGCAAACGAAAAAGCAGTATTGAGACTTTTCATTAACTG
>OGFW01000828.1_pt1 | contig 29088 bp, 23 predicted proteins | sample 1570991 | NCBI WGS metagenome assembly OGFW01 (sample SAMEA2582074, study PRJEB24529) | metagenome | biome: Human gut stool | place: China | collected 2011
CATTTAATCCTGATGCCAAAAAAGATATGCGCATCTTACGAGATGCCATTGATGCGGCCTTACCTGAGTTTTTAGCTCATGGAACGTATAAAGGGCAGCAGCTTGTAGAGATGCCACGTGTTGGGCACTACGCAATTGCTCTTACACTAAAGAGTGAGGCAGGAAAGACTGAATATTTACAACCTTATATGAGTAATGTATTGCATGATAAGGTAGCGAGTAATCTGTATTGGCATATGGCCGATGGATTGGTTTCACGCCTTGTGTTCTCGAATCCTTTTGCACTTGGTGTAGGACATGTACGGTTAGAGTTGGCTACACAAATGATAGATGTATTGGATTCGGAACGAGAGCGTCTAAGTGAGTACTCTCGATTAGGGTATACACCTTATGAATACCAAGATGGGCATGTAAAAAAAGAGGGGATTACATCCTATCAAGTGGCGAATGCCTTTGCGTACAGAGCTTCTTTAGATCGTCATATGATGGAATTGAATTGTCCAGCTTTGGATGTAAAACTCAGGACCGTGTCCTTGCGTATGGAAGAAGATGATCCTGAATCAACTATTCGAAATGCATTTTTATATTTAGCAACTTATATATGCACGAATTTTATTCACTATGGTGCCGATCGGGCGGCTACTGATATTTTTAAATTCAAAAAATTGGTAGATTTTTCCAATAAACTGAATTCAACGCATCAAAATTTATTGTTTGTGTATGACAATGTCGATACGTACTTTGAGAAGGCTATGCAATCCTATTTGAATGGCGATTATTTTACTGCTTTATGTTATGCATATGATGCGTATAATTGTGAAAGCAAATTTCAATCCTATTACAAAACAAATTGGTTTCCATTCCTCGAGGAACTGATTCATAGTGCGGATGATCGCGTAGCGATTGAACGAGCCGTGCAAGATTTTGTAAATTATGCAAACCAAAGTCGTATTGATGCAGGAAAATTACATTATGTGTACGAGCAACTCAAATATGTATTAGAAGATATTCAGCATCTCTCTAGCGTTGATCAACGATTGGTATATGCTTTTTATGATGGTGGCGTAACGGCCTTTAATCACCTAGGTGAAAGCGACTTTGCCGTAGCGTGCTTTCAAAAATGTCAATCCTTGGCATATACCGTACCATTAGAAACGTACATGCAAACTGTACGTCGTCGCGTTGTGGCGAAATTGGATAGTTATGCTTATGACGATGCATTAACATTAGCTAACTACGTGGTAGAGTATGAGGAACAAATACAAGGATTACGAGAAAAACTCAGTAAGGATGACAAAGCAGTTAGTTTGGGGCAGGCCTATAGCCAGTTAGGGCAGGTCTATGCTTATTTGGAACGTGAAGAGGCTGAATCTTATTTTGTGAAAGCTCTTTCTATATTCCAAGAGGGAACTGACGATTATTACCGTACATTGTCCTATCTATTGCACTATTATATCGATGCAGAAAAACAACGTGATTACGAAATATGGGCTCCAAAATACTTTGGAGGCGCTATTAACGTCTCCGATCAATTAACATATATTACGAGCATGACAGATGATGACAAAGCAGTGCAGCATGAATCTTATGCATTATATGTGTATATCAAGGCGTTATACCAATTCTATAAACATGCAGTAGGCAAAGATGTGACAAAACGTATCGTGGATCTAGGCAGAGATGTTGGTCAAACGTTAAATTACTCTATTAAAGGGCACCCTTGGGAACTTATTTTTATCTATATGTCGCTTCTTAGCTATGACTGGAACTATATGACGGATGTTGAGTATTTCAAGGAATGTATTCGTAAAACTGTAGATAATCCAGGTCCAGCTATTCGGAATATTATGGCCTATGGTGAAATGCGCATTGCAGATCGTAAGGGGAATCAAAAATTATGTGATGCAATCCGCAAAACATTAGAGCAAGATGTGAAGAATATTGAGCGGTCTATGACGTATATGTTTAGATAAGTAATGGGAGATTATAATGATTACGATTGCACTAGATGAAAATGGCGATTTTGAGGGCTTTCAACAGTTTGGGCAGCCAGAACCTCTGTTTATAGCTGGTATTGTATATGATGACAAGGGCCATGAAAATGATACATGGAACGAGATGCAGCGCTTAGATGACTATTTTCGCGCTGTGGCGAGTATGGTAAAATGCCACTATCCTATTGATTTGCACGTGAATCATCAAGGAACCAATGGATATAATGTTAAACGTATGAAAACGGAATTGCAGGCCACATTGCCGGAATTCTTTCAACAGGGAACGTATAAAAATAAGAAAATTGGTAAATATCCGCGGCATGGTAGCTATCGTATTGCGATGATGCTCAAGAGTAGCATTGGTAAATCCATCTTGAACCGCAAGTCCACTAGCATGCTTGTAAATGATGAATATGCCAGCAATCTCTATATGAATATGGCCTATTCCATCGTGTCGCGCCTCGTATTTCACAACCCCTATGATTTGCATGTATCTAAGGTTAAATTTGATTTGGCAACACGTCAGGTGCCTGTGAAAGCTGACGATACGGAGTTGTGTAATAAATATACTAAGATAGGCTACAAGTATAAAAACGAAGAAGGAGATATTCGTTTTTTCCAAGTAGCTAACGATTATAACTATCGGGCTGCATTAGACCGAAAATTACTAGAAACGAATCGGTTAGACTTAGAGATTGATCGATTCTCTGTGCGTTCTATTCTCTACTATGCAGATCAAGAAAAATCTAAGCAATATACTTTCTTATACTTAGCGGATACGATTTGTGCTATTCTCAACCACAATAAGGATGGTCAAAATATTATCGATTGGCAAGAATCCTTTGTAAAGCAAGCAACGCAACTTAATGGATCTAGTCAAAATCTCATATTCATGTATGATGATATCGACATAGCTTATGAACAGGCCGTTATGGCATACCAACAAAAGGACTATTTTAAGGCCCTTTCTGTTTTATTTGCTTCTAAACAAAGCCGCAGTGAATTTAAAAACTATTATTGGGAGCAATGGTTTCCAAAGATTGAAGAGTGGATTTCTCATGTTACTGATGTGGAGGCCATTAAGGAGGCAGTACGTCAATTTGCGAAATATGCTAATTCCAATCTATTGAAACAGGATGAATTAGTATATTTACATGCCCGTTTAAAACCACTTGTGGAGCAAACGAAAATAGATAAACGTAGTCAGTATATTTTTTATGATGCTAGTGTGACTGCTTATAACCATATTGGAGATAGTCAAATGGCTGAGCAATGTTTTACAATTTGTAAGCGTTTCGCTAAATACTGTCACGTAGAAGAATATCTATTAACCCTTAAACGCCGTGTGGTTATGCTCAATGACCAATACCGCTATGAAGACGCGCTTTCACTAGCAAAAGAAATCCTTGAATACGAGGACGAATTAGCATCGTTACGTCAACTATTAGTTGAATCTAATGAAGAGGCTAGTATTAGTAAGGGGCGCGCTTTCAGTCAATGTGGCCAAGTGTACGCATATATGCGCGACTCACAGGCAGAAACCTGTTTCAAAGAGGCATTAGCTCAGTTTGATGAACAATCTATCGATTATAATATTACCTTGTCTTATTTATTGCATTATTATATCGACATGGATAATCAAGAGGGATATGAACGTTATGCACCAAACTATTTTGGAGGCTGTAATGCGTTATGGGATCAGTTTAACTATTTAAAAGATATGACTGAAGACGAACAAAAACAACAATCCTTTAAATTTGCATTTTATGTGTATATTAAGGCTCTGTATGCGTTCTATTTGGATCAACTAAATTCAGAAAAACGTCGAGACCTATTCAAATGGGTTCAAAACTTACCAAAGAGTAGCAAATCTGAACACTTGAACGGCCATCCGTGGGAATTGATTTATAAATACTTTGCCTTACTTGCATTTACATTTAAAAAACAAGAATTAGCTGATGAATGTATACAACTTACACAAACTATCGTGCAGGAACGAGCTACAGCGATAGATAACATCATTGCTGGTGGACTTGTTGAATACTATACAGCAGTTGGTAAGCGTGATATGGCTGAACAAGCAAAAGAGATGTTTACTAATAATGAGATACGAGAACATTATAAAGAGTTGTTAGTGTATATGTTTAGATAATTCTTAAATATTACTAGATAACATATTAAAAAGGAACCATTTCAACTGAGTTTATCTTATTGAAATGGTTCCTTTTATTCTCTATTTATTTTTATGCTTCAGACGCTCTAATATGCACCGATAGTTCCCTAATAATCCCTAAACATCGTTCTATTTCTCTACGTATATCCTGGCTGCTTGTATAGCGGCCTTTTTTTTCTTCATTGGCATGAGCCGTATCATTACGAACTTGTTTGAGTGTATTGTACGACGTTAGCAAATCAATGGTATCGTTGACGAGTGGTTCAGACAAGCATTGATTAAGTGATAAACCTTTAATATTAAATACATTATTAGGAAAATCATTTTGGTAATTGTACCTATAGAGATTGGTATCATTAGATGTAAAGTTGAAAATGACTTTATATCCATCGTCTTTACAATTGCTTTTGAAACCGTTAAATAATTCTTTTCGTATTAGGAAATATTTAGTACCTCTATTTATGGTAATACAATAGTCATCGTCGACGTGTACTAGATTTTTTATAGCAGAATTTTCCTTTGTTATTAAGCTAATACATACTTGACGGATTTCCTTTGGAAAGGCATTTAGATTTCCTATATTAGATCCGTTTAGTGTGATATCACTTAGGAATTTTATAAATTGTTTGATGGAATACTGTGAAGGGTTATCCTTTTGTGAGATATTATAAAGCTTCATGATACCCTTCACCTGTTGGTAAACGTTAGTTTCCAATAACGGTAGATTGGTTGCTTCTTTTGAAATTAGACCATTTTCAGAAGTTGTTAATTGACTAATACGGATAGATTCTGTTGCTAATTCGTCCCAATAGGTATGGAATACTTTTTTTGTAGCTTTAATAGCTTTATTCATATAGCTGGTCTGTAGGCTTACCAAAAAAGCACCGATCTTATCGTTGATTTGGTTGAAGTGGAGCATTTCTGGACTACGATTGTCATCCTTTTTGGTTTCGAATTCATTTTTATCAAGCGCAATAATATTTTCTTTCAAAATCGTCCGAGGCACATATTCAACAAATAGTGCCAATGCTTGTTGCAAGTAATCGTTTTGCAGGCACCACTCGATATACACGAGATCATCTTCTGGGTCGGATACTATGGTTTCGTAGCTTTCTTGAATCTTATTGCGCATGAGCTGAAAGATACCTAACTCAAACTGACTATTATCTTGTTTACGACTAGCAATGTTGGTAAATAATGTATTGATACCTTCTACAGATGATTGAAATAATCCGCGACTAGATAGGCTAATCGCTTCTGAAAAATCACCCATTTTAGCGAGTAGTTGATTGGTTAGTTCATCTTCGGTGTTAGTTTGGTCAAAGTAATGACGTAATGTTTTTGCATCACCATAGTGGGTGAACTCGGAGAAACCGGCGATCATGTCGAATAGAAAATATATATCCTTGCTTTCATATACAGTAATCGTATTGCTTTCATTATCCAAGTTAGCATATGAAATAGAACCGATTTGAATGCCTTGGTAGGCCACGAGGCGGATGATGGCGAGCATGAGCATGATAGCTGTGCGAGGACCTCCCGTCAAATCTACATGCAATGTTACTGTATCTTCTTTAGGTTGGGCATGATAAAACTTCATCATTTGTTGGGACATGTCGAGGATACTTGTCTTGATGTTGCTAATGTTTTCGATATCGCCGCATTGGATATATTCGACCGTGTCGGATGACCAGTCCAAATCGATGTTATATTCATTGATAAAATCAGTTATGCGTGATTCAAAAATCTGCTTTGTTGTAATATGTTGACTCGGATTGTCTACACGTTTGATTTTTGTTGAAAGTTCCTTCGTTTCAAAAAAGAATAGTTTTTCTAATGTAAACTGGTCTCGTTTATCATGGAGTACGGTCTTTAATACGGATTCACTAGTTTGTATGATTTCGTTATAAGGCTTTTTAATCGTTGTCGATACAAGTGTATTTCTGAGCCTATCTTCATCATATGGGAATTTAGACTTAAATGCTGTCAAAAACGTAAGGTATATATGGTGTTCCATTATGACTCTCCTAACAATGTAATGGCTTGTTTGTAGATACTGTCGAGTTTTTCTTTGAGTGTTTGTGGTTCATGTACGCGGACTGCGGCACCGAGGGACAATAGGATACGTAGGATATCCGTTTCTTGGAATGGCAAGTATGCTACATTGAGTGTAAACTCGTTTGCATTTGTTTCACTCCCTACAATGTCATAGTTAGAGAAGGCATTAAAACAACGATCGATGGCATTATTAATATCGTATACAGAGAAGGTTACGGTTTGTTGGTTTGTCTCTTGGTATTCTCTGTACATTGCATCTATATCGATGTCACTCTGATTTACGCCAACTGTGACATTAGGTAGGGTGTGCAGTGGATAATATCCAAACGTATGATTATCAAGGTGATATCCAATGAGTGCATAGCCATTGGTAGCTCCGTTATATTCCATCTTGCAAGGAAGTACTGTCATGGTAGTTCCGGCAGTAGTCCAAGAGATACTCGTACCGTTCATCATGGCTTCCGTACAACGTTGATGATTTTTGTAGGACTTCGGTGTTTCATCGATAGCGAGACTGCGGTTGCTCCATGTGTGATTTGGTAATGTATTTGGTACGTCGTATAATGCTTGTGCCAATCGTTGGCTCACAGTATGAGGTATCATCCAGTTGATACGATTATCACTCAGTAAATCTTTTAAGAACATACGCTCTGCTGTAGTGGTGGCGAGAGCTGGTAAATCCGGAAATAGTGGTTCTAGCCCATGTGCCTCTGGTCGAACAATATAGCTTGGTAAGGCGTGTTCGTATTGGTCATTTTCTTCTACCGGTGCATAACTATCCAATAATGGACGGTGCTTCATGATGAAGTGTAAATCATCTAATGTGTAGGCGACGCCATTAATGAGGTCTTGTTGAATTCGGTACTGTGTGGCACAGGTTACGGCCGTGATTTCATTTAGTAGTGGTGAGGTGGTCGCGTCTGATTCAACTGGTTCGGGTGAAAGCAGATTCCAAGATGGATGTACTTTTTTTGTATAACTAGTTGGCTCGGATACAGTTTCATGTTGTGTGTATCGTAGATTATCATTGAATCGTGTGCGAATACTTTCCGGTGTGCTTTGTATGATTTCAATATAAGGTAAAAGGGTACGCAACAGAGGCAGTAGGATTTGTCCATCTTGAACGTGCATACAAACATCCGTGTATTCTGTCGTAGATGCTTCGCAATTAGTTAGCATGTGGCGGAATGTATCTGAAAAATGAGTCCATGCTGTCTCGTAGCCCTGTAACTTGTGGAATCGTAGATGAAGTATTGTATTATACCGTGCTTTAGCTACTGGTATTGGCGTATCACTGTTATAAGTGTTTTTTATGCTTACGGCACTAATAGCATCAATCCGGTAAGTAACGAGTGTATGATGATGTACGGCAATAAGGTAATCGCGGTTACCTATATAATCCGATTCAATCCGCACAGGTCGAACCATTACTTTGGGTCTACGTTTATTGCAGAAATTAAGTTCAACCATTTTATGGTGATGTAAGGCATCGGCCAAGGTGTATAGAATCGTTTCATCGATGACGTGCAATGGATTAGTATAGGTAAATACATATTGTGACTCGTAGATAGGTGGTGCTGGTTGTTCTAGTTCATCTAATAGGGATGTATCGGAGGTGAGCGATTGTAGTTTGGCTAGTAAGGTGTGTCCAGCAGTGCTAAAAAGAGCTATATTTTTATAGATAAAAACAGCTCGATTTAGCTGTTCTAATTCTTGTCGTGTACACGATTCAAGACCGATTGAAATTAGGCTATATACATAGGTATTCTTTTGTATAATTTCTTCAATAATACCAATCGTAACGAGTTTTTTTACGATCCGTGTTAGGGTTTGCTTTTCGATAATATCTGGAATTGTTTTTTTCGAATCTCTATATTTCTCCTCTAAAAACGATTGGTATGCCGGTAATATATACGGGTCATCGTTGATGTGATTGTATATCTCAGTCATGGTACAGCTCGTATATTTACTGATAGTATCGATTATAGCTAAAATTAGGATAATTATTTCAGGCTTCATTGCATAGAGTGCGTACAAATCGGCTAAATAGTTGTGACCCCAGTAGAAATCTTGCTTGGCAATGGTATGGACACGCGTACGTCCGATTTGCGTGTCTCGAATCTTGGATCCCATGTTGAAATAGGCAAGGCGTTTTAAGTAATCGTCGTGTAAACTTTTTTTGATACCTCGTTTTGGTGCCGTGTTTCTCGTATGTAGGCCCATGGCTAAGCTACGAAAAAAGAGACGCATATTTTTAACGTTTTTTAGATAATTCGTTACACTTGGCATAGGTCCTCCTCTGTTGAAAAAATGAAACTTTCATGAATACTATATCAAATTTTAATGTATTTATATAGAGGGTTACTATACCACCATGATTAATTCCTAGTTTTTTTGAACTGTTATGCATCTCGTTACTGGTTATAATAACGCTACAGATAGAACAAGGAATTAGTGATGGGTGAGGGAATCTATTCCCGAGGAGGACTATATGACATTTACAAACTGGAAAGTAACGGACGAAGAATTAGTGGGTATGAGCGACGACAAGAACATGACGATGCACAATGGGATGCCTGTCAATGATGATGGGGTTATTGGTGAAAGCCTAGTTACCAGCAAGGATGTATTTGAGGCACGTCGTGAGGGGAACCTTGACCGTGCCTATACGATGGCTAAAACCTTGATGGAACAGCCGAATCCGGGTCCATGGGATATCCGTGCTTGTGCGTGGTGCTTGATTGATCTCATCAAACGAGCTAATGCTATGCATGACGAAGCAGATGTAGAGCTCTATCAAGGGGAGCTACAAAAACTGGCCATTGATGAAGCGGATGAGGTCTTGTTTAAACAAACGTTATACGCATTGCGCATTGGTAGCCCCGCTATGAAGGAATTATCTGCTATTAAACAGCTTAAGGATAGAGGAAACCTCCAAGAAGCTACCGAAAAAGCGAAGGCTTTGTATGCAGAGTTTCCTGATGATGTGACAGTAAAACGCTCTTATGCATGGTGTCTATATAAGATACTACAGCAAAAGGCAAAGGAGGCACCTATTAACATCCAACATGTAACGGGTTGTTTGGATAAACTATTTTCGTTAGAGATTTCACAAGAGGTGTCATTATTACGCTGTATTTGGGGTACGGTATTGGCCATCGATAATGTGGAAGGTCACATCGCATTGTACAATTACGCACTACAAATGGATTTTGACAAGCTGGAAGAGTGCGATTATCAGGTGGCAACGTATGTGGGCAGCGATGGGAAACATCACGAATGGCCATCCTTGGTGATGCGGGTCCTTAAAAAATCCTTGGACAGTCTTAATCGGTATGTAGACAAGGATATCATTCATCATTTGTGTGATATCACGGAAGAACGGATGCGTTCCTTGACGGAAAATACATTTTTCTTACAATGGTCTTTGGCAAAGGCATATCTATTAGTGGGCGAATTTGATAAAGCACGAGATATTATTCTCCACTTATTACAATCTAAGCCCAGTTCGTTCTGGCTTTGGAATGGTTTGGCAGAAACTATGGCGAGTGATCATAATATGGCATTATCTTGTTATGCTAAGTCGCTCACGCACCAATGTGATTTACAATTTAATGGGCGTGCTAAATTGGGCCTTATTCAAGAACTGGTGGCGTTAGGTCAGTATGACGTGGCGAGTGCTGAAATCCAAGCGTTGCATGCATATCGCACGAAGGAAGGCCATAAAATAGGCGAAGCTCTCAATCAATATATGCATGCTAGCTGGTATGTGCCGGATAGCCCAGCCGTTGATGCAGGATTTTATAAGGATCATAGCTTGGCCGCAGCGAAGTTGCTTAATATATTCTTACCAACTGCCATTGGTGTAGTTAATTACATTTCTGAAAAAGCACACAAGGCATTTATCGTAGCTGAAGGAGATAAATTGCTTACCTATCATTATGATGATGGGGCATCCATTCATGAAATGGACGTAGTGTCTGTTATCTATACCACCTATGAACGCCCTGATGGGGCTACGGGATTCCAAGCCGTATCCTGTGAAATTACCGACCAAGAGGCACCAACTACCCTTATCAAACAATTTGGCGAAAAAATTAAGGTTATCGGATCAGGTATGGCTTTCACAGTGAAACATAATGTATTTATTGATAAACAATTAGTAGAACAAAACCATTTAATGAATGGTGACGTCGTTTCGTTGACCGCTATTCGATCCTTCAATAAGAAAAAGAATAGTTGGGGCTGGCAAGCCGTGGATATTGATTCCATTCATCGTGCTGATGATACTAGCGAGGCCGTTTCTGTCATCTAACTGTGGCTGATTATATTGAACTATAGTGAACATAATATAGACCTATCCATGTATTATTGTGGATAGGTCATTTTTATGGAGAAAATCATTTTCTAGGCCTGTGAAAGTCATAAAAATCGGCATAATCTCAGCTATTGTCTGCTTATGACATGCTTTAACGTGAAAAGAAAATGAAATAACATATTGACGTTAAATGTAGAAACCCTTATAATGACTGTATCTTAAGAAAAATCATTTTCTTCCAGTATTTACCTATATCCATAGGCCTTGTGGATCAAATGGGAGTGCGTTTTGACCGTTTACGGTGTGAGGTTTTCCAAAACCTAATTTTAAGCCCCATGAATACTGGCTTTGTAAGGCCTGCTATTGCAATAGTACCTACCGCTTGCGGTATTGAAACTATATGGATCAGTTTGTCTTAAAAAGGACTTAGTCCATTGCAATAGTACCTACCGCTTGCGGTATTGAAACGTATTAATTTGGAGTCCATCTCCAAAAAAACCCTTTTCAAATTGCAATAGTACCTACCGCTTGCGGTATTGAAACCGTCCTATGGAGCACCCTCCTATGTTTAGTAGATAGGCCATTGCAATAGTACCTACCGCTTGCGGTATTGAAACGGCTCCCAATCACACTTCTCACCGAAGTCCATAGCGGAATTGCAATAGTACCTACCGCTTGCGGTATTGAAACCCATCTGACGGCATCTATGTTAAAAGCCTTAAAGGATTGCAATAGTACCTACCGCTTGCGGTATTGAAACGGACGCTATACAAATACTAACTCATTCTTTATATAAATTGCAATAGTACCTACCGCTTGCGGTATTGAAACTTTCAGCAATAGCAGGAAGAACGCACAAACCTTCACATTGCAATAGTACCTACCGCTTGCGGTATTGAAACGATATTAAATAATCTTTCTTTGTCCGAAAAGACGTTAAAATTGCAATAGTACCTACCGCTTGCGGTATTGAAACTTAACAAGGAGGCTGTCCACTATGGCAACTTTTAATCTTAAAATTGCAATAGTACCTACCGCTTGCGGTATTGAAACCTTACTAGTGATGAAATTACAAGAGTGGGTTAATTCCACTCATTGCAATAGTACCTACCGCTTGCGGTATTGAAACGAGGTGAAGTAAATGAACAGAGATCGTCTAATTGCATTGCAATAGTACCTACCGCTTGCGGTATTGAAACCCGTCTAGTTCTGATTCGTTTCCAAGACTCATATCACTGATTGCAATAGTACCTACCGCTTGCGGTATTGAAACGATAATATATAAATCATCCTCACCTAGAGCGTATTCATATTGCAATAGTACCTACCGCTTGCGGTATTGAAACTCAAAGGATTCTCTATCGAGAACCCCAACAGCTCTGCTAATTGCAATAGTACCTACCGTTTACAGTATTGAAACAATATAAAACCGCACCTCAATTGCTATTTAGTTTTATAGATTGCAATAGTACCTACCGTTTACGGTATTGAAACTGACCTACGTCGCCGTAAAGGTCTTTTAACATAGCATCAGAATTGCAATAGTACTTACCGCTTGCGGTATTGAAACCTATAAATAGTATGAACGTTAATACAACCTTGTTCATAGTTAATTGCAATAGTACTTACCACTTGTGGTATTGAAACGCTATTATTATTGGTAATCACTTTTTTGTTATCTTCATTAGTGGCAACATACTGACTGTTTCTGCTTATTGTGGTACTAGGGAATTCTCATAATGGCTATAATAGAAATTAAAAATTCTGATCAGGAAATTATTCATTGCTTAACAGAAAAAATTACATCCGAATTTGGCAGTATTGTGACACCTATTCATAACGGGATTCGTATTGATTGTAATGATGAACATTTACGGGATATTACTGATTACTATAAACGTATATGTAGACATAAGCGTTTCTATAGTTGGCTAGGATCGACAATAAAGCGTTTAAATAGTTGATATGTATAGAAAATGTAAAGTGTAAAAGACGGTCTATACCATAAGTTTGGGTATTGACCATTTTGTTAGTTTGTTAGTTATACTATCATTGCGCCGAAAGGCGCTTTTTTAATTCCTAGTTTTTTTGAATCGTTATATCTCCTTATATCCGCTATACTGACAGTAACAAAAGAGATAACAGAGTTGCAGATGTTAGGAGTTGATTCCAATGGGCTCAGATGCCTTTCACAGTTTCGTAGATGATGACGGAGGATAACATAATGGACTGGCTAATCGCATTGCTAATCAAAATATTATGTTTAGATGGATTTGATGATTTATTATAACGATGAAATCGAACATAGATGAGCCCCATATAGATGCTACAGTATGTATCTATATGGGGCTCATGTTGTTAAAAGGACTAATACAGAGATCGATAACTCCTAGTTTTTCTGATTATCAAGCTTTCACAAAGATTCGTATAATGAGTTCAACACAAGAGATTGATGTGACGGGAGGTGTTAGTCTTGATGAGTATTGAAATGTTGATTTGTTGGGCTGTTTTAATCGTAATCGCTAAATCATTGAGCGGGAAAAAGTGAGGTACAGTATGTCTAATGTAACGCAAGAATTGAAGGAAATGATGTATTTATCAGGGCGTATGAATCGGAGATCCTATGTCATGAATTTGCTTACTCTATATGGTCTAGGCTATATAGGCGCTGTTCTAATGAGCTTTGACTATATAACAAAAGCACTATGGGTTCTCGGTTGGGCCATTATCATCTTTGCCATCGGTCGTGAGCTAGCCTTGGCTTCGCGTCGTATTCATGATCTAAATGGACCTACCTTTTTGGCCTTTATATATGTTATAGCTGCCTTCGTAGCCATATTTACACCGACACTGGCCAAGATTATGATACTTGTGAAAATAGGCTTATCGCTCATGCCTGGTGACCGCGATGCAAATGTATATGGTGATCCACCAGAATCAAAAATGATTGTGTAAATAGGAGGCGAGTATTATGACTGGACTATTGGCTATTATTGGTTGGATATGGATACTATACATAATTGTGAAGATGCTGCAAGACGATAAGTAGTGTGTTAGCACTACAACGGGGAGGTTTGTATGCAATATTTAATTTCCTATGACCTTTCGAATACAAAAATCCGGAATAAGGTGGTTAAGTATTTAGAATCATTTTGTTACCGTGTGCAGTATAGCGTGTTCCTCTGTGTTCATGCGCATGTGCGAGTGGAGACGATTATCAAGAATTTAGAGATTCTCACAAGGAATGATGAGACTAAGCGCTTGCTAATTGTTTCCATATCGGATACGGCAAAGAATCCCATATGGTGCAACGATGAGAACCTTCCTGTGCGTGAGGAACAGGTTATTATGATTTAATAGTGAGTATGTATAGGAGGTGTAGAGATGATTGAGACCGTATATGTCATGACGCCAGGCATATCGATTAAACAAGATGGCGGATTATTAGTGCTAGAACAAAATCATGAGGTCCTGCGTCAGCTGCCCATGGCGAACGTAAATAATCTCGTAGTGGGGCGAACGGTGCAAATTTCAACGCAGGTCATGTTCTCCTTGGTTGAGCAAGGGTCACTCATCCAATTTGTGGATCACAAGTATGAACTCATGGGCATCCTCGGTGATGAGCATACGTCGCTTAGAAAATTATTGTGGCAAGTGAATCATTTTACGAACCCTGATTTCGCTATCATGGCATCGCGGTATATCGTATTTCGTAAGGTGAAAGTTCAGTTAGCCATTCTTGATCAGTACAATAAAACGCGACACATACCAAATTATGAATCGATACGTCATACCATGCAGGCCTTGGTGAAACGTGTGGATAGAACTAAGACAGTCGATGCGCTGCGCGGTATAGAAGGGCTAGCATCACGGACCTATTTTTCCGTATGGTATGCTATATTGTCTGAACCGTGGACCTTTCCCGGCCGTAAACGCCACCCCAGTATGGACCCTGTAAATGCTTTACTCAGCTATGGCTATTCATTTTTAGAACGGGAGGTGCGCGCCTATCTAGTATCTACAGGTCTTGATGTACGCATCGGTGTGTTGCATAGTACAAACGACAGAAAGGATAGCCTTGTATACGATGTGATGGATTTATTGCGACAAGAGATTATTGATAGATTTATTTTGAAGGTATTCAATCGGCATATGATGAATCTCGATGATTTTGATATATCTGAACGAGGTTGTTTCTTAGCTCGTGATTCGAATAAGGGGTGGGTCAAGACGTATGAACACTACATGACACATGCTGCAACGCGGTTAGCTGGTGTTACACCACGTCAATGGATCCAACAAGAAATACAATATTTTATATCCTTTTTAAAGGATATCGGCCATGATCCGGTTCAAGAACAAGAAGTGAAAGAGTTTTTATAACCACTTTAAGTATGTAGAAATAGGTAGTATATATTGCATAATCATAAAACTTTCATAAAGTGTATGATTATAAGTGATTTTTTTCTCAGTATTTGCTATTATTTAAGATGAAGTATAAATGAAGTTTAGCGTATCGTATTTCATAAAAGAGGGGGTTCCATGTTTATCAACCACACGAATCATCCGTCCCAGTATTGGTCGGATGCACAGCTCGATGCAGGGCGTCAATATGGGGTCATTATGGACATTCCATTCCCTCAGATTGATCCGATGGCATCTTCGGCAGAGATTAGTCAGTTGGCGCAAGAATATGCAGCGCGCATCATCGCCTTGCATCCAACAACGGTGCTTTGCCAAGGGGAATTCATTTATTGTCACGCCTTAGTGGAACGATTGCTCGCCGTCGGGATTACCGTTGTGGCCGCCACCAGTGAACGGGTGGTCGAGGAATCCTATGTGGATGGGGTGAACGAGAAAATTGTGAACTTTCAGTTCGTTCAATTCCGCGAGTATTGTCGCTAATCCGTGTTGTGTTTTATAGGTAAGGAGTGAGCCTATGCAAGTAAATGCGATTTTGTTTGATGTGCAGTCCATTCAAAAGTACATCTTCGCGAACAATAAATTGAAGGCCAATGTTGGGGCTTCCTATATTGTGGACCGATTATTTGAGAATGTGTTGTGCGATGATGTCATTAAGAATCTCGGGGTGGCGGCGGATACGAAGTCTTGGCTAGGCCGTGGTGAAAGTCTTACGGAACTACCAACGCCTGTCTATGTGGCGTACATCGGCGGCGGTAATGCTTTGGTGTTGATTGACGAAGCTCATGAAGCACTCGTTGCGGATATGATTAAGCAGTTTACCACTCGCGTATTGACAAAATATCCATCCCTCAAGGTGGGTGCTACATCGGGAACAATTACCCTTGATAAGGACAAGTTCTCTAGTGATTTAGGCGTTTTGTATGCACAATTAAAGACTAATCAATATACCCTACATCCGATTGTGACACCTGCCAATACGGGCTTGACGACGATTTGCGATTTTAGCGGTGATGTAGCGGATACAATGGAACAAATAGGCGAAAAACGCCTTGTATCTACGTCCTTTTCTGCTAAATTCAACGCCTTTGATGCAGCGAATAAACGATTGAGCCTCGACCTATTCGGTACAGAAGATACGGATTGGGTATTCCCATCTGAACTGGAAGATTTGGGTCAAAATCAATCGACAGACAATAGTAAAACGGGTATCAACGACATTGCTATCGTTCATATTGACGGTAACAATATGGGTGCTCATTTTAGAGCCTGCAAAACATTGGAAGAACGCAGCGCTTTGTCCAAACGAGTTCATGAAAAAACATTGGCTAGCTTTAAGGCCACAGTAGAATGGATTATCGATCACTATGATGTGCTAGATGCAGAATTGGAATTGAAACCAAACATGATGCCAATTCGACCTATCATCGTAGGTGGTGATGATATTACATTCATCTGTAATGCTCGTATTGCGGTGCAAACGTCACAATTCTTGATGCAACAATTATTGAGTGACGCCGATGGTATGTCTATTGCATCCTGTGCGGGTATTGCGGTCATTCCTACATCATACCCATTCTTTAGAGGCTACGAAATGGCGGAACAGCTCTGCGATAGTGCAAAATCCAAGATGCGTGCATACAATGAATCCCATACAATTTCAGAATCCTGCTGGATGGACTTTGCCTTCCTACACGGAGAAACAGCGCCAACATTGGAACAATTCTTTGCCAATGAATATAGCAGCTTAACAGGCAATATGCACTTTGGTCCATACCGTGTTTATGGCCGTACAGAATCCGTAGCTTCTGGCGATATAGAAGGATTGCCTCAAGTATTGGATTGTACAGCTCAATTCAACGCTGGCAAGGTGATGGCTCATAACAAGGTGAAAGAATTGCGTTCCGTATTGCAAGATAATGAACATATGTGGACCGTATTCCTTGAACAATTGCACAATACAGGGGCATCATTGCCGAATGTAGCCGGCTGGGAAGCTTTTACAGACAAACTATGGACCAAGATTGACGGCCATATGCGCACACCGTATACGGATGCCATTGAATTGATGGATTATGTATTGCCTGGATTGGAGTAAGTATATGTACACATTAACCATACAATTATTGTCGCCAACCATGCTGATGTCCGGCCAAGGCGACGTGAATACGGACAGCACCATCGTTCATGACCGTTACGGAATTCCTTTCATTCCGGCGAAACGGGTGCGCGGTGTGTTATATGAAAGTGCCCTTGAAGTAGCGGAAATGATGGAAACAGCTAAGATGACGGCGTTCACGACGGATGATGTGAAAGTCCTATTCAACCGTCTAGAAGGTGTTACGGATGAACCTAGATTTTTCATCTCAAATTTGACTATTTCAGATTATGACGTGGTATCTCGTGAATTGGCGCAACTAGAGGAACAATATCCAACAGTATTTACCAAGGACCGCGTTCTCGAAGAATACACATCTATGCGGTATTACACATCTATCGACCAAATGACAGGAACCGCTATGGAAGGAACCTTGCACAACTCTCGCGTTCTTAACAAAGGCCTTACCTTCAAAGGCCACATCGATATAGAGGATATGACAGATACGGACCGCTATATTTTGAGCTGTGTCGTTCGCAATATGACGGGCATCGGCGGTAAGCGAAATCGTGGATTCGGTCAAGTGGTATGCAAAATCGATGACAAAGCATTTGATGTAGATACAATAGGGGGTAAACTATGGAACAAGTAAATATTACGGTCACTATACAATCCCCAACGCTCATTGCCAATTCTTCTACGGCAGGCGTGTTGACCGCTACGCGTGGATCTATTGATGGACGCATTTTGCGTGGTCTATTTGCCACTCAGTTTATTAAATCTCATAACCTTGGTAAAACGGCACATACGAATCAGGATTTTATGAACCTGTTCTACGGCGATTTACGTTTTGTGTCTGCCTACAAAGATACGGTGAAGGGCACATCCTTCCCGGCGCCATTGAGCTTACAAAAAAATAAGAATGCCGCTAAAGAAACTAAGTTTGCATCTAATACAGTAGTTGATTCTTTTTATGCAAAAGGTGCATACGATGCACCAGAGAAACAAAATCTTCTTGGCTTTAAAGGCGTAAAGGGATTTATCGTATTGGACGGCACAGAATGTAGCCCCGTTTCTGTGGAAACAGCCATCAAATTGCACATGTCTCGCTCATCTGAACAAGAACGTGTACAAGGCCGCAGCAGTGATGGCACGATTTTCAACTATGAATATTTGGAACCAAATCAAGTGTTCGTAGGATCCGTAGTAGGGCCTAAAGAGGCATTGGAATCCTTCGTTCGCGAATTCCCTAAGAACTTAGATTGTCATATCGGCCGTTCTCGCCGTACGGAATACGGTCATTGCACTGTTACGATTGGCGATATTACGTCGGTACCAACAGCAATGAGCGAAGGCAATTCCGTATATGTACGTTTGCATACGCCATTGTTACTCGGTACGGAATCTATTCATGATGTAGTGGGTCGTGCGGTGGCATCCATTGGTTCTGATATCACCATCGGCGGTGTGTTCGCATCGTACCAAGAGGAACAAAACTTCAACAGCATCTGGGGCGTTCGTAGCAGTGCTGAATCAGCTGTTTCTGCAGGCAGTGTAGTAGAATTGGTGAAAGCCTCTGGCTGGTCTACTGATGATATAGCCGCATTGCAACATATCCTATATAACGGTATGGGTGCTCGCGTACAAGAAGGCTATGGTCAAGGTCGCCTTTGGACACCATTGGAAGGTACGATGGTGCCATTAGGTAAGGCAAAAGTAGAAACGCTTACGTCCTTACATAAACCAACGCGTCGCATTGCGAAGAAGGTATTGGAAAAACAAATCATTTTGAATGCGCGATTACATGCCGCTCATGATGTGGATACCTATATTAAACGGACCATGGATGCTCGTGGCATCTCCAAGCATTTCGCCTCTGTGTTGTTGGCTGAACTCGGTACAGAACATGCCACAGGCCATCGCCAATTGCGAGACTTTGTAGCGCAAACTAAGGCTGATAAAAAGGTATTGGAAAAGAATTTGCGTGAATTCCAATTGGAACATGCGTACACACGCAGTGAAACGAAACGTGTTAACTTGATGGATTATATTATCGATTTTGATGCGAATCTGTTAGTGAATGCGTGCTTAGCTAAATCCGGTACGAGTGGTTCCTATTACGAAATTCCAACAGAACTGATCGATATGGTGGGCCTCGATGCAGCGAAATTAGCTGATACGGTGGCTTACGAATATTGGTTGTATTTCTTTAGACATATTAGAAAAGTTAAGTAAGGAGGACCGTCGTATGTTAAACTCTGCAAGTATTATAGGGCGGTACACTCTGACTGGTACTGTCAAACTCACAAGCCCGCTTATTATTCGCGCTGGCGTGAGCAATGATATATTAAACGATACGGTTGATGATATCGTGGTGACCTACCACGATGGGCAACCATTCATTCCTGGCACATCCTTGGCAGGCGTATTGCGTCAAGCCTTGCAAGGCCTTGTACCTGATGCGGAATTGGTGCTATTTGGCTCCATCGATGATAAGGGAACCCAAAGTGCACTACAAATCAACGACATTCCTTTAGAGAATACGAATATCGTCGTACGCGATGGCATTCGCATCGATGATGTACGTGGCGTTACCGTAGATGGCGCTAAATATGATTTTGAGGTTATTGAATCCGGTGCTACCGGCCAATTGCGTATCGACTGTGTCATCCGTCGTTGCCACGAACAACAAGGCGCGAAAATTGAAAAGGCCCTCGCTGCCTTGGCGAATGCTCTGCAACACGGTATCGCTATCGGCGCTCGTACGGTGAATGGTTTTGGTCGCGTTGCCTGTAAGGACATTGCCTTAGAACACTATGACTTTACAAAACCAGATCATGTGAAAGCGTGGTTAACTGGCAAATCTGGTACTTCCGTAGCCATTCCTAAGCAAGCCCTCGTAGCTGACCGCGATTTAGTCATCAATATGGATGCCTATTTAGAAGATACGGTGCTTATTAAATCCATCTTTGAAGAAGCGTGGGAAGACAAATCGGTTGCACTTTTTGTTCCGGGTACATCCGTTAAAGGTGTATTGCGTCACCAATGTGGTCGTATTCTCCAAGCTATCGGATTGAATGATGAACTCGTTAATACGCTCTTTGGCTATAGTAATGATGACGATAAGGCCAGCCGTAAGGGCCGTGTCATGGTAGATGAAATCTACTTTGACAAACAGTTCAACCAAGAGGAACAACCTCGTATTCGCGTGGACCGTTTCACCGGTGGTGCCATGAATGGCGCCTTGTTCCAAGATCATCCGATACGTAACACTAAGAGTGATGCAGTGATATTCCCATTGCGCATGACTGTTAAAAACTGTAACGATGCGGAGGCCGGACTTGTCATGCTTCTCGTGAAGGACCTCATGACGGGTCAAGTTACATTGGGCGCAAATCGTACGATCGGTTATGGCCGTGTGCAAGGCAAATCTGTTGCCGTTCAGTATCATGGTGAAAGCTACACCATCGACGGCAACGGCAAGGTAACATCTGGTGAGGCTGCTCATCTTGAAAACCTAGTGATTGCGTTGCAACAACGTATTAAAGAAACGGTAAACGGCTAAGGAGGTTGCCATGAGTAAAGAATTACAACGTCACGAAGGCGTATATACGAAAACTAGCGGCACTTGTGGCGCCCTAGCAGATGTGAACATCGCTTCTGTTGCGAAGGAACATATGCAACACGATGGTCTTGTCGTTACATGGTCTGTTCACGAAGTAAAATGGGGTTATTACAAGAATGGTGCATTCCAATTCTCCGATGGTACCAATGCCATTGAAAATACCTATTTGCAAAAAATGCGCATCTTTAACGATACAGAAGAGTTGCGCATCACCGTTCAAAATGGCTCCGTAGTATATCGCTACATTTCTGATGCCTTTGGTGAAAGCGTATCTTATGTGGATTCCACCTCTCGTATGATTGGTGAAAATGACGCGGGTTATGCCCAATTACATACTATTGAAGGTTTTACCCATTTAGTGGATACCGGGCGTAAGCTTTCACAAATCATTCCTGTAACAGCTACAAAACAGTATTGCTATTTAACAACGCGCAATTATATTGGATATTTAAATAATCATCAAGCGAGCTATATCGATTACCGGTATGTGAGCATCGTAGATAAGGAGGCGTAGTATGGCTAAGAAAGCAAAGAATAAACATGCGGCTAGTGCCGCCTTCTTTCAACGTGTAAATGGTCCCGATTTTGATATCAAAAAGGCGACAGAACCACGCGGTGGTGGCCGTGGTGGTCAAGGCCATTCTGGCGGTTACAATAATTCCTATGGTAATAGCGGTGCTAGAAGCAATGGAAATAGCCGATATCCGTCTACACCTGCTAGCGCATCGTATAATTTCGTGCGCTTGCCAAGCCATGTGATTCCTGCTGAATTCTATGACGGGAATTTTGAGGGCGTCACAAAGGATGTTATTGATGCGTATCGTGACCATGTTACGAAAACGGATACCTATACGGGGTATATAGACCTCACGATTACGACGGAGACTCCGCTATTCATCGGTGGTCCATCGAAACAAGAGGATACAACGCCACTTGAATTCTACGGCGGTCAAAACAATCCAACAATTCCGGGTTCTAGCCTTAAAGGAATGATAAAAGAAATCTTTAAAATCGTAACAGCGAGTAGCTTTAGACCATACCAACGGGGTACAGGATTAGGCGATTTTGAAGATCGATACCTTTATTTCCGTGACTTTGCCAGTGCTATTAAATCTCTTAAAGAATATTATGCAGAACGCATGGTAGGCATGGAGAAAAATGGTAAGGGCGAATATAAGGCTGCTACAAAGGCCACACCTGGTTTCATCATTCAAACTGTGAATAATGATTATTTCATTGTCCCTAGTGATGCTAAGAAATGCTCCTATATGGATAATGATGGCATGGAACTTAAGAAGGACAAGGCGTCCATCGATTGGATGAATACGTATGTAAACATTCATACAGGCCCTATGCGGTCTAAAAAATCTTACATGCGCATTACTAAACCGGGCAATTTTGATAAACGCATTCCAATTCCTCAATCTTGTATTGACAGCTATGCAGATGACAAAAACCGTGGCACCTTAGATTTACTAGATAAGAAAACAGGAAAATCTGGTGAAGCAGCTAAAGAGTATACTCATGCTGCAGATGTGAAGTTTGTTGTACCTTGCTTCTTTATAGAAAAGGATGGCCTCGTTGAACATTTTGGCCACGGTCGTTTCTATCGGATTGCCTATGATTTAAAAGTTAGTGATCATTTGCCAAATTCCTTGGAGCAACACAATAATGGCGTGGATTTATGTGATAGTGTCTTTGGTTATGGTGATAATTGGGCTGGTCGTGTATCCTTCTCTGATGCACACGTACAAGGCACGCTTAAGATGTGCCTATCCGATTATCCGCATCCATTGATGGGACCAAATCCAACATCGTTCCAACTTTATTTGGAACAAAATGTGGATGACCATAATACGTATAATCATTGGGGTCATGAACGTGCTTCCTTACGTGGATATAAGATGTATTGGCATCAACCGCTTGCAAAGGCGAAGGACTGGACGCGTACAGCCGAAGAAAAAGAGATTAAAGGCACACGTAAAATTCGTCCTGTTGATGTAGGGGTGACTTTCACCAGTCGCATTCATTTTGAACGCCTTAGTAATGTAGAACTCGGTGCGTTACTCATGTCTCTTACTTTAGATCAATATTCCGGTGGCCAACGTCGTACGTACTATAAGCTCGGTATGGGCAAATCCATCGGTTTTGGTAGCGTTAAACTCGAAACAGACGTAACGATTTTTGATAATACTAGCCGTTACTCCGTCTTGTTTGAAAATGATGCATGGAATACTGGCAAAAGCACAATGGATAGCAAAGACTATGTAGAAGCGTTTACAACTTATTGCGATGATGTGTTAGGTGCTGATAAACCAGCATATAATGCGATGCTTGACGATTTGTATATGATGATGGATTGGAATATCGCTAATGGTCCAAATGCTGCTAAGAACTGGACCAAAGGTATATCCATGATGACAATCAAAAATAATAAGATGGATGAACGCATTAAATATCGTAGCAAACTCGATATGCCGAAATCCTTTATCGAAAAGTGGTCTAAATAATGCTAGGTATTGTAACATTAGCACTTAAGGCTAAGAACTCATGTAAACTGCCTGAATTTCCAGGTCGATTTCTCCATGCGGCCGTATTTTCCCTTATCGGTTCTATCGATGAAGCGGCAGGTACGTATTGGCATGATTTATCGGGTATCAAACCGTTTACTGTATCCTTGCAATATGGCAGAAAACGGCGTGATGCAACGATCCAAAAAGGGGATGTGGTTTATTTACGAATCCATGTGTGGCATCGTGAGTTGTGGTATATCCTCGAAGAGATACCACAGCCACTATCCTTACAAATAGGACCACTTGAGACGATGGCTGTAGATGTGCAATATGATGCACCTTTTGATCTCCTTTTATCGGGAGAGAATACTTTAACATTGGTAGAGCGATGCCTTGTGGCGAAGCCTACGAAACGGGTGGAAATCGATTTTGTTACGCCTACATCATTTAATGGTACTTACGGAGACATTACATTCCCTACGGCAGAGCTTATCTTTGCATCCATAGTGGATAAGTGGAATGCTGGCGATGAGGAGCAAACCTTGGACAAAGCACGTATCAAAGAACTGTGTGAACGCATCGTTTTAACCGATTGGAAAGGGCACACTAAACGAGTGTATTTTGGTCGTGATCGAGGTATTACCGGATTTGTGGGTGGCTTTACATTCAACCTGTCCAAACTAAATGACGAAGAACGACAACTCATCACGATTCTGGCAACCTTTGGCCAACATTGTGGTGTAGGGCGCTTGTCTAGTCAAGGGCTGGGGCAAGTGCAGGTGACATTGCACACGAAATAATAGATTCCTAGTTTTTTTGATTATCGTTTTAGGTGAAAGCTCCGTATAATAAAGTCACAAGTTAAGCCTACGAGTTAGAGCATCATGTAGCATGGTCGTTACCTCCGCGACCTATATCGTTACAATGTAATGATATACAATACACAGACCTTTTGATCGGAACCTCCCTTGCGGCGGATGCCATGATGCTTTAGCTGGTAGGCTTAATCTATTTTATTTTGATACATACTAGTTTTGAGTTTTACATAGATAAAAAATAGGTTGCTTTACTGCAATCATATCTCTGAAAATAAATGAATGGAAAATGAATTAAATTATTGACGTAAAATCTATAAACCCTTATAATAACTGTATCTTAAGAAAAATCATTTTCTTCCAGTATTTACCTATATCCATAGGCCTTGTGGATCAAATGGGTGCATGTTTTGACCGTTTACGGTGTGAGGTTTTCCAAAACCTATTTTTAAGCCCCATGAATACTGGTTTTGTAAGGCCTGCTGTTGCAACAGTACTTACCGTTTACGGTATTGAAACTGGCGAATATCTTCGCCTTCGTATATAAAACTAAATACATCGTTGCAACAGTACTTACCGTTTACGGTATTGAAACGTGAACTAAGTCTTTCTTTAAACAAACAGAACCATATAGTTGCAACAGTACTTACCGTTTACGGTATTGAAACGTAGTATATCGTAAATAATACTGTTACATATTGTCGTGTTGCAACAGTACTTACCGTTTACGGTATTGAAACTTAATAGACTCTTCAGATCTATCAGAACCGACAAAGTTGAGCGGTTGCAACAGTACTTACCGTTTACGGTATTGAAACTCTATGACAAAGATATATACTTAGCTATAGTTTATGTTGCAACAGTACTTACCGTTTACGGTATTGAAACGCGTCGGAAGGCAAATACGGTACCGCCCACATACCAACGTTGCAACAGTACTTACCGTTTACGGTATTGAAACATTTGTCTAATGTCTGTTATATGTTCAAATGAACTGTCGGCTGCGTGGTTGCAACAGTACTTACCGTTTACGGTATTGAAACTTACTCGCCAGTAAGCATCTTAATCGTTTTAGGAGATAGCTTCGTTGCAACAGTACTTACCGTTTACGGTATTGAAACTTAACGATACCTGGGATATAGTTCGGTGTATTAACATAGTTGCAACAGTACTTACCGTTTACGGTATTGAAACAATCGCGTATTTCTCAACAGGTGCCAATCTCTTTTGAAACGGTTGCAACAGTACTTACCGTTTACGGTATTGAAACTTGCTTTCCTTCCATTTATTAAAAATAGATTTTAAAGTTGCAACAGTACTTACCGTTTACGGTATTGAAACTGCCACAAATATAAGCCTTATCGCTGGCAATGAGTTCTTGTTGCAACAGTACTTACCGTTTACGGTATTGAAGCTACCAAGGATTTGGTAAAGTCCTCGATACTTTTTTTGGCGGTTGCAACAGTACTTACCGTTTACGGTATTGAAACTGTTTCCGATAGGTACCGTTACGCCGGCATATGCTTTATGGTTGCAACAGTACTTACCGTTTACGGTATTGAAACTCAGCAGAAGATACGGAAATAAGTGTTGTAGAGATTAAATTCGTTGCAACAGTATTTACCGCTAATGGTATATGACAAAAAATTCAATAATCAGATGGGAATATGAATACCCCACAAACACAAAAAACTCTACCCTAGATCTCCTAAGGTAGAGTTTTCATCTATAAATCTCTATAATACGATGCTTATTGTATCGTATATTTGTTTGGTATATAATTAACATAAGATAGTTGGACGAGGTTGGGCCTCTCTTCGTTATTGAAGGGAGGGGTAAGCCTATGAGTGATTATGAAATCATTATGCTCCTATTACAGGTAATGACTGTAATCATTGCCTTTGGGGCGTTAATAGCGCTTATTTGTCTAGGAAAAGACAAATAGCCCTTCATTTCCACTAACCCGGAGATTAGTAAAAACGAAAAGGCCATTTCTCAAAATTTAATGTTTTCCGAGATGAGCCTGACGTCACTACTCGTCTGACTATCTTCTTATATTATATCGATGGTTGCGTTCATCGTCAAATATAGATGATCACAGTTGTTGCTGTTGGAATATTAATAGAGTTTTTTGTCTAGAAAAGATAAATACCCTTTCGTTATCCTTGATAATGAAATAAACTCCAAAAATTTAGTGCAATTTTTGGGGCTTATTTGATAATTCGATAACAGAAAGGCCATTTCTACATTACTATATAATTCCGAGATGAGCCTGACGTATCCACTCGTCTGACTATCTTCTTATATTATAACGATAGTTGCGTTTATCGTCAAACACAGATGAACAAGTATATCCTTGTTTATATTATTATATGTTTTGCCATTAAGTATGCAGGACATGAATTCTGAGCTGTTTTAAACGGCTCTTTTTTTGTTCCTAGTTTTTTTGATTATCTCTCTATAGGGAATCTCCGTATAATGAACTCACAAGTTAAGCCCATTGGTTGTAAATCAGTAGCATGATATACCTCCTTTGAATAAGAAATAATAATAGACTCCTTTCTGATAGAACATGAATCGTGCAGATGGTGAGCTGGTTTCTTCCGGTGGGCTTAGCCTAGTATATTGTTTATATTACATGAGTTATATGAGTTTTTATACATGGAGGTTCGTTATGGAACGATTTACTATTCAGAAAAATGATTTTTTATCCCATGATTGTACCGGTTACTTTCACCTATATTATGTAGGGTACGGGCGACCAGGGAATCCGGATTATTTGAACACGTTGAAAAATATCTTTGTTTCTACGCATCCCGATACGTTGCGCGCCGCCTCTAGGCAAGCCGCAGCGTTGATGATACAGGATATTACGCAGGTTATGGATGCAGAAGGGTTGGATGAGGCCGTTCTCATGGCGGTGCCGCGGTCCAAGTCGGGCATGTGTAATTGGCAACTCGGGTTTAAGGCTGCTGTGCGGACTGCTGTGAAAGCCCTACAGGCCGATAATTTACCAGTCATTGATGGTACGGATTTTATTTTCCGTCATACTAGCACCAAGATGACGCATTTGCGTAAGCCTGTGTCTAATTTTGAGAATACTGGTAGTGAGCCGTATCCAGGGATTACCAAGGATACTTGCGATATCCAGAACAAGTCCATCAAGGGTAGAACGATTATTTTAATAGATGATATTTATACAAAAACAGTCAATGTTGACGAAGATTGTATTCAAGCATTGTACGATGCCGGTGCGGCGCGCGTTGTTTTCTACGCCGTAGCCTACACCAATCGAAATGCGTATAAAAGAGGAGCGTAATATGAACATTTCACCTATAGCTTTGAAAATTTGGGCTGTTCAACAAGCCACCAACCAAATCAAATCGAGAGCTAGCTTTCACAATACGTGGAAAACAGCTGATGAATTCCTCGCCATGATGGACGACATTCCTCACATTGATGAGGCGGTGCACGACTTGTCCGTGGCGGCGGACGATATGGACTGGATGGATGGCGCCGTGTGCTGCTTTGATGCGGATTTTCCCATCGTGAACACCAGCGCACCCAATGGCGACCGGCCCTATCTCTTGTTCTACAAGGGCGACCTTAGCCTACTTGACGATTTGAACTGCAATGTGGCGGTCATCGGGTATACGACGCCTACCGATGAGCAGGTGGCCCGTGAAAGCAAGATTGTTGAGCAATTAGTCCATTACAATCAGCATATCGTGAGTGGCCTCGCTAAGGGCTGCGATGGTATTGCCCATACGGTATGCATGGATTGTGGTGGAAAAACTATTGCCATTTTGCCATCACCGTTGAACTCCATATTCCCGGCTGCTCATCGTGATATGGCGCAGCGCATCGTTGAAACGGGGGGCCTTATTATTACCGAGTATTGCGACGAACCGCATAGCCGTCATGAAGCCATCAACCGCTTTGTAGAACGAGATCGATTGCAAGCTTTATTTGCTAAGGCGGTCATCCTCATTGCTAGCTATGAAGGTCGTGATGGGGATAGCGGTTCCCGTCATGCGATGGCAAAGGCTAGCAAATATGGTCATATGGCATGTGCCATGTATAATGCTGCCACCGATGACAATGCACGGGATATGAAGTTAAATCGTAGCTTACTAGCATCGCAACAAGCGCGGCAACTTGTGGTGGCGAAGGGAAAAGCAGATACATTGGCAGTCACTGTCGAGGATATCGTTCAGCTCGTGAATCCATCATTGGAACTGGCAGATACACTATTTTAAATTCGGTAGTAGGTATCTTTGGTGATTACAGTACTATTACAGTACATTTAGAAACAATAGGTATAGTTTGATAGAGGAGGTTCTATGTTTCACATCGTCGATGTAGATAACACATTAGTGTTTACAGATCAATTAAATACAGCCGGTTATGTGTACGCCTTGGCTCAGGTGGGACTAGAACCACGTACTGTTATACCGGACCGCATTACGCGGGATGTGGTGCGCAGCTGGTATCCACAGCTCACAGACCAAGAATTAGGATTTATCACATCCCATAAGCAAGCTTATGTGCGCACCCATTTGGAACAAACCACGCTTAACCTTGCAATGGCGCATTTACTGATTACCCAAGGTAGCGAGTATTGCGCTTTGTGGACCGCCGCTGATCCAGAACGAGTACGATTGCTGTTGAACTTTCACAATGTGACAGATTACAAGGCCATCCGGTTTAGCGATAAGTCCGCCGGAGATGTGGTTCACGCCATTCAAGATTTTTGCTCACTATTTCAATGTGGGCCACAGGATTTATGTTTTTATGATGATGACCCCCATGTGATTCAGCGATTGTTAGATTACGGAGTGTCTGTTATGGCGGCATAAGATGGTAGGTGTTGTATATCGTTTTTGCATCCATCATTTGGTATCATAGACGCATTTGATTAGATAGATTAGAATCATAAGTGTAGATGGAGTTTTGTTATATAGGAGGTAGTATGCATCACGTTACAATCAGTACAACAGGTGTATTTAATGCGATTCGGCCGTCCTTGTTCCCGCCGATAGAGGGGAAGGGAACGACGACGTTTTTGCTTG